>Ga0224511_10004383_pt1 | contig 10646 bp, 9 predicted proteins | sample SF_May12_sed_USG_2_FD_169988 | JGI IMG/M metagenome (GOLD analysis project Ga0224511, IMG submission 169988) | Sediment microbial communities from San Francisco Bay, California, United States - SF_May12_sed_USGS_8_1 | ecosystem: Environmental > Aquatic > Marine > Sediment | place: USA... | reverse complement strand
TTCATCGCATACCAACTCACCGCATGGAAAACAGATCCACCCTTTTACTTTGAGATGTTTTTCACCAAAGAGAAGAAGGTCGAGGAAATCAGGATCAAGTCATACCCTGGCTCATATTACCCGATCCTGCTGAGGGACCGCGCGTTGGGCCCCCACGCCATAGACAAGGAACTCCGGTAGCTGAGTTCCAAGGAATCGTCGAACACGAGCGATAGGGCGTTGTCGGCGCCGCCGAATGGAATGTTCATTAGAGCCGTGTCGGCTGGTCCGCCGATAGCGCCCTGGTTCCGTTTTTATCAGCGATGGGCGCTAAAGCGCCAGGGGATTCGAAAAGCGGCTTGAATATGGGAGAGATGTATTCCGTCCCCTCGAGGCTTAGGTGGTCGTCGTCGTAATAGAGTGATTTTCCGTTGGCGGAAACAATGCAATCGACACTGTCGCATAGCAGGCTACTGGGCCGTATACGCACAATTTGCTCCGACTCTCCCAATCGATCAAGGATGCCGGTTATAACCGCCTGGCGTTTTTTATAATACTCATATGGCCTTGTGAACTTTTCAATATCGCCGCCATCGACGTAAATCTTCGCCAGAGTTTCAGGGATAACGTATCCGGTTTCTGGAATGGGATACATTAACACAACTCTTTTCCCCGCTGTAACCAGCCGATGAACAGTTTCCCGCATATGGAGTTCGAGCAGGCGCGCTTTTTCCGCTGGATCGGTGATCGGCCCATTCTCACCGACAAACGATATGTATTTCATTTCAACCATACGCTCCGCCGGGCCGAAATCGGTGTTGTACCCGCTCAGATATAAAGTGTAGCGGGCAATAAGAACGACGGTTTTGATAGATGGTGTTGATTCTAAAAGTGACAAGACACTCTCGTTGTTATCCGCGCATTTATCGCGAGATTTAGGTTTGACCTGCATGGCAAGGACTGGTGGGCACAAGGTGAACCCGAAAAACTTGACCGATTGACCATGGTCAAAGGCCATTTTCCCGATTTGGTGGATAACTGCGCCAGCATGGCTATCCCCCCACACAGCGACGGAAGGGGTGGCGCGCGATCCATAAACACACGCGTCCTTCGGGTCTATTGGTCGGGATGGCCTTGAAAAACATTCAAATTCCCTGGGATCTTTTGATTGCGCGAATTGGGTAAGTTGCTCGGCCTTGTCCGATATCCGGCCGGGCCACCCTTTGGAATAATGCACAAACATTCCGAAGCATATGAATAGTCCCATAGCGGTGGCGCCTTGAATGAAAACGCTCCTTCGGGTAAATCTTGAACTTTTCCCACGGAATGGCTGCTCTATAAATTTCCAGGAGAAAGCCGCAAGGACAATTGATAACAGAACAATCCCCAGCCTCGACTCAAGGTCCAGCATCTCGTAAATTGACGCATTGTTCGCTAAAACGAATAAGGGCCAATGCCATAAGTAAAGCGAATATGATATGAGGCCTATGAAAACTATTGGCCGCAGGCTTAGAAGCTTTCCCCCCAGTGTCTGGCCGGACGCCCCCGAGTGAATCAGAAAACCAGCGCCGAGACATGGGTAAAGGGCGTTGAACCCAGGAAAGGGGCTTGCCGCCGTCAATCCGATGGCCCCCCAGCCAATGAGGCATAAACCTGAAAATGACAGAATCTCCCTGATGGCGCCATTCCTGACAGGGGGAAAAGCGCCAAGGGCTATAAGCGAACCTAGAATCAACTCCCACGCCCTGGTGGGCGCCAGGTAGAACGCGGCGGCCGGGTTGTGCTCTACACTCCAGACGCTCAGGGAAAATGAACTTACCGCGGCAATCACCATCAGCAGAGTCCAGCGGCCATTGAGCCAGCGAAACGCAAGCATCAATACCAGGGGAAACACTATATAGAATTGCTCCTCAATGGCCAGCGACCAGGTGTGCAGCATGGGCTTAGTGTGCGCCGCGGCGTCAAAATAGTCCGCAGCCTCGCTCCAGAAAAGCATGTTGGACACAAATAATGAGCAAGCTATTACGCTTTGCCCATATTCCATGAACCGGATGGGTAAGATTATTAGCGAGGCGAGGATCGAAGAGACAAAAACTACCGCGATAAGCGCGGGAAATATACGGCGAACGCGCCTTTCGTAAAAATTGATTATAGAGAAACGCCCTTCTCTAATCTCCCTTGCGATAATCTGGGTGATCAGGTATCCGGATATTACAAAAAATATATCTACGCCGATAAAGCCGCCGCCGAAAGTTTCCATCCCCGCGTGGTACACGACGACAAGGAGAACCGCAACGGCGCGAAGCCCGTCTATATCCGGCCTGTAGTTTATCCCGGCATATGATGGCGCGGCGCCCAGATTCCTGAATAGGGAAGGGATATTGAACTTTATTTCCATCACACTCCGCACAGGCCTTGTCAACAACGTGGAAAGCACAGCCCCGCCACCATAAACACCCAGAAATGCCCATGCGCTCCCGGAGCTCTACCTCAGTATATTGTACGCGCTTGTATAATATTGTCAAAATCCGCGCAAGGCTGTATTTCAAAACAAGCGTGGACGTATCCCGCCCCCATGGCGACCTGGGCGTATAAATGCAGGTGGGTGATTTGGGACCGCATAAATGCGCCCCATTGGCAAGAAGTAGTGGGCCATCGCGCAGGCTGGCCCGTGTGAGTGTATGGTCGGGATGAGAGGATTTGAACCTCCGACCCCTCGCTCCCGAAGCGAGTACTCTACCAGACTGAGCCACATCCCGATTAAACGAACCGTAAGCAGAGTAAGGTATCATTCCGCCGCCCGCTGGGCAAGCAAAATTAATCCAGGTGATGGATGCTGGCGTCCATTTTCACTGCCGTAAAGTGGAACCGGATGAGAATCGGCCCCAAAACAAAGACGAAAAAACATGTTGAAAATGGGACGAGAGATGCTAAAATATTTATATTGAGACAGACATATCCAAAAAGCTGTCTGTTTCATTGACAACTAACAAGGTTTGCCGAGCGCAGGATGACTGATATAAATGCTCATAAATACTCCTTCATAAGGCTTTTCACTTGGGCCGCTTGCGTGGGATTCCTGACCACGGCCAGTGGCGCGGAGGCGTTTTCCTTGGGGAAGATCCGGGTAACCGGGGCGTATAAGGACGCGTTCAAGGCGGAGATCCCCGTGAGAACCGATGGCCACAAGGGACTGGCGGCCTATATTGGTAGCCAGGAGGATTACGAGCGCATCGACGCGGAAAGACCCGCGTTCCTGGACCGTTTCAGGGTGGTGGTGACAGACCACCCCCTGCATCCCGGCCAGAAGCTGATTTATATCACTTGCGACGAACCGATATACCAGCCCTCCTTTAACCTGCTGATCATTGCCCGCATGGGCGGCGGCATGATAATGGAAAATTATTTCCTGGCGCTGGATCTGCAAAAGAACCTCCAATTGAGCCTGCCGACCCCAAAGAAAAAGAGGGGAGCGGCCACATCCCCCCCCTCCCCAGAGGAGCAGGCGGAATTATCCAGAGTGGCGGAGATGATGAGGGCCATGCAACCTGGCAGGGAAATGACCCTCCCTCCGGAAAGCTCAAAAGAATCAGGCACCACTACGGAAAAGAATTCCTCACTGCTGGAGCAGATCCGCGCGGAGGAGAAACGGGAAGTTGCCAGGGCCCGTGGAATGGTCAAGGCCCCATCCAGGGCCAGGGCCCCATCCAGGGCTAAGGCCCCATCCAGGGCTAAGGTTCCCACTAGGGTGGCGAGGCCTGCCCCAACAAGAGCGACTCCACCTGCGGCAGTGGCCGCAGCTTCGCGGCCAGGTGGGGAGTTGCCCGTGGTTTTGGCGGCGCAGGATCCCAACGAGAGCATCTATGTGGTTCTTTCCGTGGAGGAGCAAGCCACCTTCCTCGCCCAGCCGGAAGAGCCGGCGGCGGCTGAGCCTATTCAGGTGGCCAAAGCGGTTCCCACGCCCAATCCCACCCCTGCCCCAGGCCAGCCCAGGGTGCTTGCCCATGGTTTTGAGGGAAGCCAATTCGCAGCCAGGCCGATGGAGCTTGAGCAGATAAAGATCGTGATGGTGGAGCCTGGTCAAAAGCCACAGGTCATGCAAGACGCAATGGCCCTCACCAAGCCTGAGCCACCCGCAGCGCGGCCACCCGCTCGCCCAGCCGCACGGCCTCGCGTTGCTTCTCCCGCTCCACGCAAAGGAAGAAACGGTTCCGCCAGCCGGGTCTTCGCAAGCCCGGTGCAGTCACCCGCCGGTCACGCAAGGGGCGACAACGGCGTGGGGGGGTATACTGTGGCGCGGGGAGACAACCTGTTCAAGATCGCCTCCAGCCTGGACCTGGGATCTGGCGCCGACCAACGCAAAGCTGTGGTGGCCCTCTGGATGGAGAACAGGGACAAGTTTATCAATGGCAACATGAACGGAATAAACAGGGGCGTTCCCATAGATTATTCAAACGTCAAATCACGGATGGCCACTCTCTCAAGGGGTGAAGTGAACCGCGCCATCAGAGACCAATGGCGCGAATGGAAGGGTGGTAAACCCATCCACACCACTCCGGCGAAACCAGCCACCAGGGTGGCCGTGGTCATGGAAAAAGTTGCAAAGCCGAGCGCCCGCCCCACCAACAGAAAAGCCGCCTCATCATCCGGGCACAAGCCATACGTGGTTCACGTGGCCTCGTTCAAGTCTCGAGCCCACTCCAGCGAATATGTGCGCCTGTTGCGCTCCAAAGGGTTCAACGCCTTTGAAATCATCAGCCAGGTGCCGGGGAAGGGAACTTGGCGGCGAGTGGTGGTAGACCGAATGGGCCAATTGGAGGACGCCAAGGCTCTGGGCAAGACGCTGAAAAAGAATTCCATCTCCAAGTACACTCAGGTACTCAAGCTCCCCTTCGCCATCAGCATCGCCGGGCCGGTGGCGGAAAACAACGCCAGAAGCATGCTGAAAAGATACGAGGGTAAAGGCCTGGCGCCATATGCCCTGCGTGACCCGAAAGCGGGTGGATATACCATCCTGGTGGGGGCGTACGCCACGCATAACATAGCAAAGAAGGATCTGCCCATGTTAACTGGGCTTGATTTACAACCGAAAATAGTGCAACCTTAAGCCTTCCAATATTTTTCAACTCTTATCTTTTCTAGGACTCATGGTGGAAATTCGGCCTTTCAAGGGCATTGTATACGATTGGGACAAACTGGAGGACGTGGGCCCCGCCCTGGCGCCCCCATACGACGTTATCAACCCGGATCAGCAGGAAGCGCTGTACCAGAGCCATCCACACAACGTGGTGCGCCTGATACTGGGCAAGCAATCCGCGGAGGATAGCGACAGCGATAACCGATACACCCGCGCCGCCAGGGATCTGGCGGATTGGATGGAGCAAGGAATCTTGCGCCCATATCCGGAACCGGCCCTGTATATATACTCTCAGGAGTACAAAATTGAGGGCGCCCGGCTGAACAGAACCGGATTCATATGCAGACTCAAGCTGGAGGACTATGACCAGGGAAAGGTATTCCCCCACGAGCGCACCCTCTCCGGCCCGAAAACCGATAGGCTGAACCTCACCCGCGCATGCAAGACGAACTTCTCCCAGATCTTCGGGCTATACGAAGATCCGCAATTAACGCTGGACGCCCTCTTCGAGGAAGCGACAAAAAACACCAACCCCGCAGTGGAGGCGGAACAGGATGGAGTGATCCACCGCATGTGGCCGGTGACCGACAAGGCAATTATCGAGAAGGTCCAAACATTCATGGCGGACAAGGACATGGTGATAGCCGATGGGCATCACCGCTACGAAACAGCCTTAAACTACCGCAACGAACGCCGCGAACAGGCCGGTGGCGCGAGCGGCGATTACGACTATGGGTTGGTGTTTCTCTCCAACACCAATGGGCAGGGCTTCACCGTGCTCCCCACCCACAGGTTCGTTCTCAAAACCGAAAAATCCGCCGAGGAGGCGCTGGCCACCCTGGCCGGGAACTTCGAAATATCAGAAGAGCGCCAGGTCACCGAAGATAGCGTCGCCAACTTTATGGCGGAGCTGAAGTCTGCAGGCGAGCAGACAGTAGCCTTCGGGATGTACACCGGCGGCGGCGCCATGCGCCTGTTGCGCATGAAAAAAGACGCCCAGCCCCCCAGCCCGCCAGGCGGGGAGAAGATAGAAGCGCTACGTTGGCTGGACGTGACAATATTGCAGGAGCTGATCCTCTCCAGAGCGCTGGATATCACGCGGGAGAAGGTGGAGGCTGGCGGCCATATCTACTACACCATCCATGCGGACCTGGCCATGCGCAAAGTGGACGAGGGGGCGGCCAAAATGGCTTTCCTGATGAACCCCACCGGAATAGGCCAGGTGATGGACGTGGCCCGGGGGGGCGGAACCATGCCCCAGAAATCGACCTATTTCTACCCGAAGCTGATCTCGGGCCTGGTGTTCAATCCCCTATAGGCGCCGGGGTAACCGCGTCCGGAAAATTCGCCGATGAAAGTCGTCTCCGCGGAGTTTATAAAATCCGCAGTCACAATGGAACAGTGGCCGCCGCTGGGGCTGGACGAAATCGCCTTTGCAGGCCGGTCCAACGTGGGGAAAAGCTCGCTGATAAACTCCCTGACTGGACGCAAAGGGCTGGTGAAGGTGAGCAAGACCCCCGGCAAGACCCAGCTTTTAAACTTCTTCGTTATTAATAAAAAATTCACTTTCGTGGATATGCCAGGCTATGGCTTCGCCAACGTGCCAAAAAGTGTTCGCCAAAGCTGGGGGAGCATGGTGGACTCATACCTGCAATTCAGCCCCAACCTGAAAGGAGTGGCGGCGCTGCTCGATATCCGCAGAACTCCCAACGACGACGACCTGAGCCTGCTGGAATGGTTGGCCTCCTACAGCGTGCCCTACGTGCTGGTGTTCACAAAGGCGGACAAAGTACCCAAGACCCGCCGCCCGAAAATGATCAAGGAAGCGCTGGCCACAATAGGCGAGCTGGATACCACTATGGCAGGCCATCTGCTTTTCTCCTCCCACACCGGCGAGGGACGCAATGAACTGTGGGCCGCGATCAACCGGATGCGGGAAGCGCCCGGACGGGAATTGTAACCGCCCAAGAGGCGCTGCCAAAGGACACCCCCGGCCAGTTAAAGCTCAGGCTTGCGCCCTCCCTAGCGCGGCAAATAGCGCAGCAAGTTTCTCCTCGCTTTTCACCCCAGTCTCCGATTCCGCGCCACTGGCCAGGTCTATTCCATAGATATTCGGCATCGCGGCCGCTTCCGCAGCATTTTCCGCATTGATCCCCCCTGCGATAAAAATCTGAGCGGGTGAAGCCGCAGTGATCCGCGCCGCCACGGCCCAGTCGCTTTTCGTCCCTGTGCCGCCGGAAAGGCCCCCCGTGGATGTGTCCAGCACGAACCCGTCGACTCCAGCCTCCACATATAGTTTCATCCGCTCCAGGATCTGCTCCGGTGATTCCGCGCCCTCTTCGCCAGCCGGCGGGAGATGGATCGACTTGAACACCACACCCCCAGCTTCATCCTTCAGGTTGGCCACATCTTCCGGAGTTTCCTGGCCGGTGAGCTGTATGGCGTAAGGGTCCAGCTCCATGGCCGCATTCCCGATTTTCTCCAGCGAGGCGTCACATGTGAGCAGAAACGTCCTGTCGCGGTGCTTTTCGAAAATGGGCCGCGCCTTTTCCATGTCCAGCGATCGGGGGGAGGATTCTACCTCAAACACCACGCCTATATAATCCGCTCCCATTCGAACCGAGAGGTCCGCGTCCGCCAGGCTAGTCTGGCCGCATATTTTCACCTTCATTTCATTTCCCATTTTCTAAGCGCTTTTGCGCGTGTTTTCATGGATGACCCTCAGGCCCTCCAATGTTAAATTTTTTTCCACAACATCTATCGTCTCCGATCCGCTGGCCACCAGCCCAGCCTCGCCTCCCGTGGCGATCACCGTCACCTCGGCGCCCAGCAGTGGTTTTATCTTCCTGACTATCCCATCCACCAGGCTCACAAAACCGTGGAACACTCCAGACTGCATAGAGTTTATAGTATTTGTGCCGATGACTAAAGGGGGCTCGGCAAGTTCCACCCTTGGCAACTTTGCCGTGTTCGCCGAAAGGGCGTTGAGGCTCATGGTCATCCCCGGTACGATGGCCCCCCCCAGATACTCGCACTTGGCGCTGATGGCGTCGAAGGTAATAGCCGTGCCGAAATCGACAATGATCAGCGGCGGCTTGTGCAGCGACATCCCTCCGGCGGCGTTGGCGATCCTGTCCGCCCCCACTTCCCTGGGGTCGTCCACTTTCACAGACACCCCGGTCTTCACACCGGGCCCCACTACCAGTGGATGGCATTTTAAAAAGCGCTCCGTAAACTTCACAAATTCCCGCAATGTGGTGGGCGACACGCAGGATATGGCAGTAGCGCCGATGGACGAGAACTCCATGCTAGCAAGGCGAAAAAGCTGGCTTAGCGCCACAGCCAGTTCATCCTCCGTCCTGGGGGTCCTGGTGTGGATCCTCCAGCTGGCCAAAAGCTCGCGCCCCCGATAAACACCCATAACCATATGGGTGTTTCCGATATCCGCCACGAACAGATCACCGCTCATTATTCATCGTATCCGAAATTAATTGTTATGGCCGACGGAATGAAACCTGACCACTGGTTACGCTTATAATGGTTCCATCCGCCGTTTTCAATAGCAAAGAGCCATCATCATCCACACCTTCCGCCACGCCGGTATACACCTCGCCCACGCCATGCGCCGTCACTTCCCATCCCATCAGCGGCTCCGCCAGCCGCCGGTACCGGAACATGATATCGCCCAGACCGCCGTTTGCCAACAATTCCAGCGTTGGCTCCAGCCGATTCATAAAGTGGGCCAGGGCCTTTTCCCTCTCGGTTCTTCTCTCGGTTTCCATAAGCAGCGACGTGGCGGGAGTGTCCAGGTCGTCCGGGAAATCGGATTGTTCTATGTTCACGTTGATCCCCACACCCAGCACCGCGAACTTTTTCTCCCTGCCACCCTTCAGCTCGGTGAGTATGCCGGCTGCTTTCTTTCCGCTTATCCACACATCGTTGGGATATTTTAATGCGGGAGATACACCAAAGGATTCCTCCAGCGTTTCCGCCAGCGCCACGCCTGCGGCCAGGGTCACCACTCCCGGCTGCTGCTGTAGCCTCTCCGGCAGGGGCCATGCCACGCTGAAAGCAAGGCTCCCCCCAGGCTGGGAAAACCACTTGCGCCCCATCCTGCCTCTTCCATCGGTCTGGCGCTCGGCGGCCACCACAGTCCTCTCTATCCCCGGCAGCGGCAGACGGAACGATATCCAGTCGTTGGTGGAGCCGGTTTCATCCAGGAAGAACGGGTCGTGCCCCATATATTCTGTTTCCAGCGCGGCCAGGTAAGAGCCGGTCTCCAGCAGGTTCACCACGTTATCATCCACAGGTCACTTCATAATGTGGTAGGATCCGGCGTGCTTTGGCTCGGTCCAGTCTATCTTGCCGGGAGGGGAGCGGAACTTGTATGGGTTGGTGTCATCCTCGTGGCACCCCACGCACACATATTTTCCCTTGAAAGGCTGCCTCTGCCCTTTTTGCTTCAGCTTCCGTTTTCTGTTTTTCAAGTCCTTCTTCTGATGTAGCTCGTTCCACTTTCCCGCAGCCCCGTGGCAGCTTTCGCAGCTCACCCCCCGCAGGTAAGGGTCGGGTTTTTCGAAGGAATATCCACCATCCGCCCAGCCTGTGACATGGCATGGCATGCAGGATTTATCCTTCTGATAATCGACACCCGGTTTTAACCCGGCTTCTTTTTTGCCTTTTGCCCGCGCGCCAGGCGCCAGATTCCCAAAAGCTGTGGCGTGCTTGCCGCTTTTCCAGGTGTCGAAGATTTCCTTGTGGCATTCCCCCGCGCACGGCAGCGGGCCAATGTATTTCTTCTCTCCGGCGCAGGCGGGCCCGGCGCACGACATCAGCCATACCGCGCTCATGAAAACGGCCGTCAGCGTAAGAGCTTTCATTGTTCTGTCTATCGGTCCTCCCAGGCTCGGCTCCCACCGGCGGGACACTTGCGCTCGGTTGCGATATCATACCATGATGGAAGCTGACTATTCATCGCCTATCGCCACTAACAAGGCCGCATCATGAAAAAATATGTATACCTGGACAACGCCGCCACAAGCTATCCAAAGCCAAAGACAGTGGCAAAGGCGGTGGCCGACGCAGTGGAAAAAGAATCGGGCAACCCTGGCCGTGGCTTTCACCAGCCTGGCATGGCCGCCACCCGAATCATATTCCAGGCCAGGGAGGAAGCGGCCCTTTTTTTGGGCCTGCCCCATCCGGAGAGGTTGGTATTCACCAGCGGCGCCACCTATGGGCTGAACCTGGCCCTCAAGGGTCTGTTGGGGCCGGGGGACCGGGTGGCCGTATCCCGGCTGGAGCATAACGCCGTCACCCGCCCGCTGGAGACACTGAAAAAAAGAGGTGTGCTGGTGGAGCATGCTCCATGCCTGGAGAATGGGACACCTGATCCATCGAAAATCCCTGACGTGAAAATGCTGGTCACCACCGTGGCCAGCAACGTCACCGGGGCCATGGCCGACATAGGCGCGTTGGCGAAGGCATGCCGAAAGAAAGGGACGCTTCTGGTTCTGGACGCGGCCCAGGCGGC
>Ga0224511_10004382_pt1 | contig 10646 bp, 5 predicted proteins | sample SF_May12_sed_USG_2_FD_169988 | JGI IMG/M metagenome (GOLD analysis project Ga0224511, IMG submission 169988) | Sediment microbial communities from San Francisco Bay, California, United States - SF_May12_sed_USGS_8_1 | ecosystem: Environmental > Aquatic > Marine > Sediment | place: USA... | reverse complement strand
ACTTTGGTAGAGGACCTTTTGATGATGTTATATATTAAATATGAAAGCTCTGGGCCTTGTAGTTTCAGACAAGAAGATTTTTGAAAGTTTCATTTTAAAACCTATTCATTGACCCCGTGACCTACTTATGCAACCAACTGGAACGGTTTGAACAACTTTGATAGGGGACCACCCAGGGATCATTCCTGTGAAATTGGTCAAAATCCAATAAGCTTGGTCAAAATCCAAAGCGGTTTCAGAGGAGATGTTGTTTAAAGAAATTGTTGACGGACGCACGCATGGACGGACGATGGACGACGGACAATGGGCCATCACAAAAGCTCACCTTGAGCACTTTGTGCTCAGGTGAGCTAATAAAAGTATACACGTACATGTGTGTTCTGTACCTCTTGACAAAACTATGACCTGATAACCCAGAGCGTCAGAGCCGTTGAAACAAAACTACGTGCACGGCCCATTAAAATAATGTGTTTCGGATAACTACGTGAACAAATAGGTAGTCATCATTGTTTTAACTTTGAAAATACTGTACGTCTTTTCGGCTTGAAAATAGAAAACAAAAGCTGGAAGATTAATCAACTGTTAGGTGGCTATGATTTTCAAGGTAGGGACTAGTTACCGGAAGCACGCGTATTATTGTAGGCCTACAGGAAACACTGGCCAGCATGCCATGTTCGATGACGAAGATGACAAGTAGACAGGTGTACACATGTCGAACATGCTGGCGCTACATGCCCGATAATGTTCAACACGATCATGGCCAGAAACCAGATTGTAGTAGTTATCTAGCAAAGTTGGACATTATTTATGAACCTATAAACAATTAAAAATTAAAATCATAATTTTTTAAATTATCTTAATATTTATTAATTATAATTTTAGCCTCAATGAGGAACATGCTTGTCAAATTGGTCAGTTCTGTTTGTAAATAAATATATAAATACGTTACAAAAAAGCAAACGTTGTAGTTTAAATAGAAAGTCGTTAAACTAGTAACACAAACTTAATTCAACTCCGTCAATTATATAAAATATAATGTAGGTTTATTATTCAACAATGAGGAATTATTAAAAATAAATACAATAGCTCTAAAATAAAAAAGTTTTATTTTATCTCAGTTTCATTTTGTTTCTGGGGATTTAAAATCTAAAACAAGGTTTTTAAACCCATTTAAACAACATCATCAAGAATAATTTAAAAAGAAAACCCGATTCCTGAACAGTTTGACTTATCTTTGATCATCTTTGTGGCATGCTGAATGTGTGTGGTTAACGTTGATACCAGAATCAAGTTATATCACAGGATCAATGTAAAACCAGAGTCGGCATATTTGCCAACCGTCGCGATGCTTTTAGTAACCATCATAGCTATCGAATCGGCATTCCAGTGTGCTTTACATTGTAATGTTGTATTAATGTAAAACAATCAAAATCCCAGCGAGATGGGAAGACTGTGTGTGTGTGTGAAATTTTGAAGCCCGAGCTCGTCGAGTAAGCGCGGTAAAATAATGACGGGTGGCTGAAATATCCTTGTAACTGGATAACGGACGGCTGTCCTAGAACTGACAGCTCGCACCATCTAGACAGCCTCAGACTCGCGTACCGACATGCTACAAACCAGCGAAACTCAGAAGCTTGTATACGGAGAAAACGGTTTGATGGGGTTTACCTCGTAGATGTCGACTTAATTCCTGTCCAAGAGACAGCCGGGAAACACCACTATAGCCAGATCCGCACTGTGGCCCATTTGAAAGAACGACGTAATTCCATGCTTCTCACCATTGTCTAACGCAAAACAGTTGGTCGCTCTCACACACACACGCACTGCACAATGGTCTACTACGATGCACCAGATATATCCCAAAGGTATGCAAACATTGCTAGCTTTGCTCGGATCTTGTAAGTTGATATTTTATCCAGGTATTCACTGCAAACATCGGGAGTTGTGGAGCGGCTGTTTTCTTCTCGATGGTCTATTTCTGTCCTGATATTGATCGTGTGTTGTTCGCGGCACGCAGGCAGCGCGTCTGTATGCCGCTCATATTGGTTTTCACTTGGAGCGTGTCGGCCGGCCCTGTGTCATCCGCTTATGTGTCATCCGCGACCCAAAGACGCGCGACGTCTGAGGGCCGCGTGCTCACGGCTGCACCAGGGCGACTCATGACATAGGGGACCGCGTAAAGTTACTCCAGTACATTGTATCAATGTTAAATCGAATTATACTTATAAAAGAAGTGTTAAGGTTAATAATATGTGCATAGTTTAATGTCTTATGAATTCATCAAAATTTCTACAATTCCACTCACATAACAGAAAATAAACTCCACAGCCAAAAACAACACTTTTAAAACAAAACACACGCTCCATCATTCAGCCATCTAACGTTGAGTTTTGTTTTCTGTACCTTTAATGCAATTTGTTTTTCTGTTGTTGTTGTTTTTATATGTCATACACTCATTTGTATGAAATGTATTAAATCTATTGTCATTGACTTACACCCTAGGCATCCGGGTCCGAAAGCTCAGCTGAAAAATGTGCCGGTGTGTTAATGCAGAGTTGGTAAGTTCGAGCCCCGGCTTGGCCACACACCTTGTGTGGAGATTCAATACTATATACAATGATTTCTACAGCTATTCGCCCTCTACATATGGATCTACACCACCATTGTCAAGTAATAAGGCCTCACAATAATACGTGAGTTTCAGGTAACCTGTCCCTAACTAGAAAATTACAGCGAACGTAGTTTTAGTTGTAGTTTTATCTCTCTAAGTTCAACCCAACAAGAGGTTATTTTATGGTAAAAAAATAAAAATAAAAATAAATCCTGACCGAACTTATTCAACCGGTAACCTGAACCACACGTATTTTTTAATAATTGCTATTTTTAGAACCATTAACCTCGCCGAACCAATCGAACAACCATCGCGACTGCCCGAGCTTTTACACAAAAGGCGAACTTGATTGGTGCCGCGTCATGCCAGAGACTCACCGGTTTAAACAGTTTAAAGAATACTACTAGTGACTAGTGTAACGGCAAAAGGTTATCCGGCGTCACACCATTCTATGGACTCTAAGTGTGTGTTCAGCGCCATTGGGGTAAACTTACAGTCGACCGTCAGTTATTATGTACAACGCAGAACAATAACCTATCGTCCATCGTGACTGTCTTCATGTGGTAATACATACGAAAGACGTGTCCGTGGGCACGTCTTGAAGAATGACTCACCAAGTGTACCAAGTCAAGTGACTGTGCTCAAGGAATGTCCGTTACATGGCACTCTGCAGGGCATCGATGGGCCTTAGAATGCCGCTATTACATGTGTCCGTAAGTTGACGGATAGCCATCCAAAAGGTGTCCGTCAAAACGCATGGTACTTATTACAGGACCTTGTGTCCATAAAGTCATGCGTTTACAATCCCTCGGCCTAATAGATTACCATTTAAAAATTGAATTTCTTCTATTTAATTTGCTATCTAGTTCATTTTTTAACAAATGTGATCGCATTATATGTATATGATCAATAGAACACACATACTAGTGTCACTTTAATTAATTTATTTTTACTGCCTCAAAACAACACTTATTTTAACGACTGTTAAATATTTCTGCTGTCAATGTGTTGGGGCATTAAAGGGAGTGCTTTCTAGCTATAAGTCAATTAGAATTTAATGCCTTTTCGCATTTTAGCGAAGTTTCACTTCAAATAGTATATCAATTCAAGTAAAAACCTATGCGTTACCTGTCCGTCATCCGTACAAAACTTGCTCACTGAGCGAAACGAAACGAACACCTGTCCGTTAACGGATAGCAAACGCGTAAATGTAATAGACCCAACGATTTCTTTGTTGAGCAATTTTTTACGGATAGCCTTCCGTCAATTTATCGGAAACATGTAATAGCGGCCTTATGCCGTGAGTATAGCTTTACCACTTCGGAAGACGTAACATTTTCACCAGACTTTAAAACATTGACTACATGTTGTCGTTGTTGTTGTTGTTGTTGTTGTTGTTGTTGTTGTTGATGGTGGTGATGATGATGATGATGATGATGATGATGATGATTTACATGTCAGTACTAATACCACGTATTATGAAGCTACACACAGTTCCAAAATAACAACGTAAGACTACGTGACTATCATATTTCTCGTCAAACGTAAGGTCTAACATTATACACGGAACATGTCCTATTATTTCCAGTGTTGTCTGGCGATCCGTGTAAGCATGCAGTTCGTTGTTGTTTCATTCGTGGCCAAATGATCCACGATGTTTATAATTTCTAAATTCTTAGAACTATAAAAACATATAGGAATTACAGAACACAAGTACTTACCATAAGAAATGAACAGCAGACAACGCGACGTGTATTTGTGTAAATAAGTTTGGCTCGACCAGTCGCCATTTCTAGTTATAATCCGCGTCAAATAATGCTCACAGTCCGTTATGGCGCTAGAAACAACACTCAGCAGTCCACATAGTTGCAAAGTTTGCCTACACAACCAGTTTCTTTGTTTCCATATGAACTGACCATGGTGATAACGAGCCTACTAAATGTTATAAACACCGCGTTCCAAATCATCGACAAAATGTACTCACTACTGCGAAATCTGCGACACAATTTTCTAGTAATAACTTGTTGCCAAGGAAACGTGACGTTTCGAATGGGCAGAAATAGAGCGTGTGCTAGAGATTGGTGATCTCGAGGGAGATTACTCTGTCTGTTTGATAGACACGCTATATTACATTTGCGTTTTCCTTATCGGGGTAATGGTTGACTCCGATATGTACTCGATCGGGTTTAACCAGTTACGGATATGCCCGAGTAGTCACAATGCAAAGTTCCACAGAACTTCAATCTCCTCCACATTGTGTGCTTTTCTTTTGTTCGTGTTACAAGGTTAATCTTATGCAGAAAGTTCACTTCCTTTTGTATTTACTAGGTCAGATTGTCACCTGACAATCATAACCCTAATCCAATGGATTAAAATTCACCGTGTACTGTTATAAATGATCATGATTGACGGTTGGGGGAACTGTCCATTGGGTTGACCCTTCTTAATAAGCATACATGAAATTAATCAATAACACAAGTGTTTAGGTAAACCGACCCTACGTGCCTAGAAATGACAGCGAACCTAGTGTTTTTGTCGTTTTTTTTTTTGGTTTCAGACTTGCCAAAATGGCGTATTTTTATTGAAAATGAATAAATCAATAAATCCCGGCCCTACCTACCCATGTATGTGGTAACCCGAAACACATTGATTGTTTTAAAGCAGCTGACCTCCAGATGCTCACAAAAAATAACGGTAAATACTGGTCAAGTTATGTTCAGTGGAGAAATCTATTATTACTGACCCCTTAATTCAAGTGAGAAAGTTGACAAAATCGTTGGTAAAGCATCGTTTTTATTTGCATAATCTACAGTGTACTGGGTTACTTACGCAGTAGCCATTATGTAGAGTAGGAATATCCCGATGGCAGACAAGCGAATTGTCTGTTTTCAAAGCAAAAAGTGAAAATATGTAGGTTTCAACCGTTATTTTGATTTCTAACAACTATCATATGTATTTGAAGAGATATTTTGAAATATTTGAATAACTAATGATTTTCTAGTATATTCTGGAGGTCAGCTGCTTTAAGCCTGTTGAGTCAGATCATTGACTGATCGTTATAATTCGTCTCTATCCATAAACTACAGCCAGTTTTACGCGAGAAACTTTTCTTAAAAAGAAACCTTATTGTACTCAAACCATCTAAAAATTGTGTTGATGTTATAAAGCATTTTACATAAAACTACAGATATACAACTTTGGTAACGTTTATTGCATAAAATACAATGTGTAATAATTTGTTAAAATGAACACAAAGAAAATGACTTATCACAGACCGTGGGCATCATATATTGAAGATGAGCAAACATGACAACACTTTTAGTAATACATTTACATAAAGTGCAAGTATTATGGCAATATAAATATCACAAAAATGAGTGCATCACATTGGAATTCTTCTCGGAAAAAGGCGGACATAAATTTACACATCATAGTACGTTTCTGATCACTGTGTTATGCCTGGATGTCCGTATTCGCACCAATGTCATCATGTAAAGCATGATCACATAAAGCACAAACCAGTAATGAGCGTTTCGTCTTAGCTTTATCAACAGCATAAAGGCCCTATGTCGCTCACATCAGTACCCGTGACCTAGTTATCCAGCCGAATATAGCCATCATTCCTGTGTAGTTTTATTAAATGGGGCCAAGCGATTTAGGAGAAAAACATTTAAAGATTTGATTGATATAATTCCATGTAAACTTGTGACCCCATAGGACGGATCCAGTTTTAACCTGAGGGGCATAGGTTGAACAATTTTGGTAGACGAACTCTTCTTGGTGTTGATACCAAATACGATTGTAGTTTAAGACGACATTTAAAAAATTCATTTTGAAAACCTATTTTTGAACAGATGAACACCCGTCACAATAGCTCACCTTGAGCACAGTGTGCTTTAGATGAGCTAAACATTAACAAAATGATTAAAATTTGTTGATATTGAATGCCGTTGACACTTAAGGTATACACAGTATACAGTATTGTTTAAGTCTTTTTAAACATAAAATTAAAAACTCATTGACAGTATATGGCCTAATGAATATATATATTGTGGATTTTTAACTCCGTTCTAAGCACAATATGAAATGTTGGAGATTGTAGAAAACGCGTGCGAAGTCCTTTTGGTTTGTGCTATAAAGCCTTTTAGGTGTATTGCATATGCAGTGGCGTGTGGCCGACAGCGATTCCCTTAGTACAAGGCGCCCTAACATAAATCTGCCGTCGATCCAGGACCACCTAACAACGACCTTACACCAATAATCACCTGTTATTTATTAACGCCCTAGCAGCGTAACTGTCCTGGCAATTTGAATTTTGATCACTGTGATGTCAGCCATCGCAACAGAGATAAAGAAATATGCCTCTCAAATCATTATTTCTGCACGACAGCAGCTACAGCTGCAAAAGGCAGTCAAATAGTGTCCATATTGTTGTGATTGGCTGGCGGTCAGTCGACCTCAAAGTCTCAGGCGATCATTCGACCTCATTGTCGCTAGCGGTCAGTTGGTTTTATAGTTGTCGGCGGTCATATGGCTTCACTGTTGGCGGTCAGTCGACCTCACAGTCGCTCACATCCGTCTCCTCGTAGATTGAGTCCTATAACAACGCACAAAACATAAACATAATTACAGGGGCGAGCCTGTATTGCAGGCGCATAAGTTATATCCGATAAATGCCCTCCCCCCCCCATAAGGAGGTAGGACACAAAAGCCATAAAAAGAAGACTTTAACAAATGAGTAAGACCTTAATATTGTGCAATGAAAACTTCAATTATACATATGTTTCGTAATTACATATATTGAATAATAATGTTGGTTCAGCGGTCACAAGTAGGAGCAAAATGTCGTTCTTTTGTATTATCATAAATTATAGGCACGCAGGCACAGATCGTGGTGCAAGCAAAAAGAGCACAAAACAGACAGTTAAGACCGGTAAATACTTTTATAAAGGAACATTAAAGGCAAAATGGCCCCGTGTTTCTTTCCCTATCCAGGTTGTTTGTGCATTGCTAACTTGTATTTACATGCTGATTAAACTTAACCACATTGACAGAAAGTGTATGAACTAGTAGTAGAAAAAATAGGTAATATTAAACTAAATTAAGACAAGTAAGCGATGTAAGCTATAAACTTAAGCGAAGAAACTTTATAAAACATTAAATTTATAATGCCGATGCTCTGTCATTGCAGTTTTGGGATATTATTTTTTAGGTGTTAAAAGAGCCGTACGCCCGTGTGTACCAGACAATGGCTGGCTACGCGCCCGCATTTTAATATGGTTTACCAGTGCCTGCATTAGGTAACCTTTTGAAAAAATAATGTTATAGATTTGAACCGCATTGTACAATGTACTTGACAACAAAATAAATAAATGATAACAATTAAACTAGCATATCAATATACGGTATGTGTGTATGAGATATATGTCTACTTACCCAACCATACGGTCGCTTTTGTATCCAGGGGCGAATCGTTGACCGGAAGTACTGGTGCGCATGCTCGTGCAGCCTAGTTCCCAGCGTCTTTCCTGCACCGGCTACCACTAGTGATGTCTTTACGAGATACGTGAACCACGCCACCTGGCGACAGAGAGTGGCGGTCAAAAATGAAAAAAAACAACAACAAAGGAACGAAGAAAGAAATTATGTTATATGAATACAACTTACATCCTCCCAGCCAAGGGTCTGTGTGAGTTCTCGGCGAATGACGGTCTTGAAAGCGTTATAGTCTGGTGCCCGTATTAGGCTCTTGATAACGGGAACCACGGTCGGAACGATCTTCACTCCCGGGTTCTGCGGATAAGACAGGTACCAGTGTAAAGGTGCAGTCACACTACAGCGTAAATATAGCATATATACAATTATAGAACATATGAGTAGTGTATGATAGAACGTAGGCCCTAAGAGTAGCATATGAAAACTTCGGGGAAAAAACTACTAATATGCACAACATTTAAGTGTTTTAACCCGAGCTATCGACGACGTAGCGTTTATTACCGTATGCGTTGCGTAAACAAGCGTATGAGTAACGTATGCATAACGTATCCGAGCGTATGAGTAACGTATCCATAACGTATGCGAGCGTATGAGTAAAGTGTGCATAACATGTGTGAACTTATGACTATGAATAGCACAGACGTTCCACTGTGTATCTAAGTACCTTCATTTTAAAACTAGACTCCGAAGTGTCAAGATGCATGCAAAATGTCTTCGGCCTATTCTCCTCTTTTCCTTTCTCCTGTGTCTTCCATTTCGTTTAATATAAGGTGTCAAATTTATTTAATCAAAATGGTGTTGGAGAAACACTTCTGTCTACAACTGACGAAAATGGAGAAAACAAGGATCCTTTATATATTTTGAGCCCAACTGGCCACTGTTTGTACATACGTATGAGTAACGTACCTACAGCGTAAATCTCGCGTATTCAGCGTATCCAGCGTATGCCTAGCGTATGATGAGCGTATGAGTAACGTATTATCTATACACTCGCATACGCTGAAAAAAATTGAACATGCCCAAAACAACATTTTAGCCTCTGCGTATAACCACGTACACAGACGTATGTCAGCGTATGAGGAACGTACACGACGTATGCCTAGCGTACCCCTAACTTACATCATTGTATAGGAGCGTATGATTATACGCTGGCATACGATGATGTCATACGCTGTAGTGTGACTGCACTTTTAGGTAACGATGATCAATACAAGATAACAGTAGTTGAGATACGGAAAGTCGTTGTCCGTAATTTCGTGGGTGCACTTGTATAATAATTTCTTCTTCGGTTTCTTGTGACAGTTTTATTACCAATGCAAAATTCTGGTAGAAGATGGTAAACAAAAATAAAGTATTTTAGTCAATTTAAACATGAGACACGAAGAAACAAAAGATTTGGGACTACAATGTCATTGTTATTATTATGTACATAATGTAAGTTCATGACTTTGTACAACAAATGTTTTTAATACCAACCTGTTTAAACAGTTCGCTATTATCGGCGAATTCACGAAGGTCCTTCAACAACGATTCTTCAACACCTGCAGAACAGATTAAAACGTATTTAAATGAAAATATTAACAGTGCAATGTTCTCTTGAGTGGTATAAAGGAAGGAATTTTAATGTTTAATCATTCAGATTATACATTAAATAAAAGTATTTTTTCCTAATAACATTTCTGACGCACAACAATAAAAAACATTTCGTCAGGAAGAATATTTCATCAATAATTGCATGACTCTATTAAAGCGGAAACTAACTGGAGCGTCGCCGCCGACCGGAAACCGCGCCCACAGCGTGCCCCTCAAGCTCGGAACCCGACTCCCCCTCCCGCCGCAACAGCAAGCTGTCACCGATAGCGCCCAGGCGGCTGGCTACGTCATGCACGCGCCGCTCGTGGTCCGCTCCAAGTTCCGGTATCGCGGCATCATCCAGCTCGGCACGTGCAGTCTCGCCAGTAGGGGCATCTGAAAACGAGATGGTGACATGAATATAATGTTTACTCATATTACGTGGGTAAAAACGTCTGATAAGTCGTGAAAGGGTGTATAACAGATGAATAACAATGTGTTTTATGAGGTGGGTTTCTGGCCATGTGTAAAGGTTAAAAAAAATGGGGAAATCAGAAACTCAGACAGTAACACATGTTCGTGCAGCACAACGTTTGGTTTAAACAAGATTAAAAAAATATTTACCAATGAAATCTATGCCATCGCTTTCCACACCATCCGGTGTGAGTGGCATGCTCAAGGGGATACCCCAGCCGCCTTTCTGTCCATCATTAACCGGAAGACGGTCGTGCCCATGTAGTGCGGCCGTACCCGCAGCGCGTCTGTCGAACCCAAGCGGCGAGTACGTGTGCTTGAGTTCGAGCTTGAGTTTGGAGCGGTCCGGACGGATGCGGTTCGGGTCAATGATCGTCTCAAACAGGTCCGTGATGGAATCCGTGTCCCGGAAGTCGTCATCTTCTAAGGTGGGAAGAGGCGGGCGAATCTCGGGCCGGCAGGCTTTGTGCGGTAGGGACGGGGGAGGAACTTC
>Ga0224511_10004381_pt1 | contig 10646 bp, 10 predicted proteins | sample SF_May12_sed_USG_2_FD_169988 | JGI IMG/M metagenome (GOLD analysis project Ga0224511, IMG submission 169988) | Sediment microbial communities from San Francisco Bay, California, United States - SF_May12_sed_USGS_8_1 | ecosystem: Environmental > Aquatic > Marine > Sediment | place: USA... | reverse complement strand
CATTTACTGCACAGACACAATGCAACCACAATCATCTGAAGCATTTAATTTATCTTGCTTTTTGTGTGATTCGACATTTGACTATCTTGTATCTTTGAAAGTCGATGACACCGATACAGATATTATGCTGGTACAAATTACCTCCAGTATCTACACTCCTACTGCCATTCTGTCCATGGTCTGTGCTATCGTGTCCATAACTTGCTGTTGTTTGACACTGACCGCTTATCTGGCGTGTCCTGACATGCGTACTCAGCCGGGTCTCAATAACATGGTCCTTGTTGGCCATCTTCTTGTTGCACAGTGCCTACTGCAGTTCGGGGCCAGTCAGGCGGAGAATGTATCAGAAACGTCGTGTACCATCATCGGGGTGTTTGTCCACTACTGTTGGTTGTTGGTCATAATGTCTATGAACGTATGTACACTGCACATGTTTAGGGTTTTCCATAAAGTCAGATCAGCAACAGAGGCAACCCATACTTGCATGACAACTCTTAAGTATGTTGCTTACGTATATGGCCTATCGACGCTTCCTGTGATTGCTGTTGTGGTGAAATCTCTTATGTCCTCTGGTATGAATTCTATTGGCTACGGTGGACACGTTTGTTATATCTCGGACCAGCGTATGATTCTGTATTGTTTTACCATTCCTTTAGCATGTGTTGTTTTTAGCAACATAACATTGTTTATTGTTGTTATTGTGAAGATACATTCTTCCAATTCTCTGAACAAAAAATCAACAGAACAACGGAACTTACTGCTTATTTACTTAAAGATGTCTACAATCACAGGAATAACGTGGCTATTGGCTTTCTTGTACGTTATCTTTCATGTTGCATGGCTGGAGTACGTGTTTATTGTGTTCAATGGACTGCAAGGCTTGTTCGTGTTCGTCGCTTTTGTGTGCAAGAAAAGGCAGTTTGAAATTATTCGTAAAACGCTGAGCTCTAGCTTTACTACAAAGACATCGTAGTTGAAATAGGACCAGCGAAAGCCAACAAATGAGATTAAAAACAAGATACAAAATCAGACTAATACAAAATTATAACTAATTGATGGTGATAGATGAAGCTTCAGATAGTCTAATTGTAGGTTAAAGTCGAAACAACACCAGCTAAAACAGTAAGATAATGGATCACCATAACATATGTCCATGGATTGCAAGACGAAATAAAGTTAGGCCTTGGGTGTATTATAAATCAAACTTAGCTTAATTCAGTTATATATTGTTAGTTTTCCCTCCCAAAGCATATACGAGAAAGGTCATGTTACGTTCGTTTTATGGGTCCATGAGAGTTGTGTATTGTATATTGTTGTTATCTAGCTTCATTTAGACAACCAGAAGAATGTTTGCAATATTACCTGTTAACAATGTAGTGTACGTGTGTTTACTTTTATTTTTTAAGTTGTTTAACAATATTGTGTAGTTATGCGAAACGGTATATCAAAATATCCAACTCCGGCAATATTTGGTGATAGTTTTAAAACATTTGATGAATGTGTTATCTTAAAGGAACTTAAAACTTTATTACATATTTGGATATTTTGTAATGCATAATATTCATTGCAACGCAAGTAGATTTTGTTTGCTTTACGTGTACAAATAATGATATTCGTTTCAGTTTTTTTCTATCACTAATATGTTTATTGTACTGTAAATCAACACGTAAACAATCATTTTTTATACTTTTTAATCAATGTTTTACAGAGCATATGTCTAAATTACTGTCGGGTATCTATCGGGTATAGTAAAGGGTAGATTACTATCTACATCGTTAAAACAACTCGCATATACCCCCCTAAATTGTTTCAGTTGTGGCAAAATGTATGTTGTTGTTTTTTTCAATTGAAATCTTAATATATTCTACATACATTATTGTTTTGAGTCTCTCTTTAAGGGGTGGTCACGTGTACGTTGATACAAGTACTGACACGTATTTTCCTCGCGTACTTAGTTACAAGTTATAAAACTTAAAACTACCACGGTCAACTAGTACGTCGACAACTGACATAAGTTTGGAGTTAATAATTATATATACACTTAATTAAGCCGTTTTAGGTTTTCGACCTAGTTTTATTAACCATTATTTTTATTTAAAAAATAAACATTCATCATTTTTTCCATAACACATGTTGTCGGTTTGCGCATTTATTCTCGTGTGACCGACCTTCAGACCTAGTTCGACCGTAGAAGACCCTGGTAAACTTTGATAGCATTAAAATGAAACTAAACTAAACCAAGATTCGAGCTCTGTTGCAATATTACCTTTTGCATTTTTTACCTGAGATTGTAATTTATTGTCACAACAGAAAAAACAATATAGCAATAATATCAATTACAATGTTTTGGAATATCGCTGTTGGTTCCCTGGATTAGCAATTGCCGTCATGTACGTGTTATGATATCTGTACCAAATAATGTATAATTTCTTTTTATTTGGTTGGCAATATGGACCACCTAAGTTGAATGACATATTTTTTCTGCAAATAAACCGGTAGTTTCAACAACGAGTGAGCACTATACTGCTTTCTTAACTACGAAAATGTAATATTTGAACTTATGTTTAAATTTCATAGAAAATCTATTTTAGACTATGCAGAGATGGCACCATGTCAAAAAGGCCACACGCCAGACAAAGACATTCGACACAAGAAGGAACACACAAAATAAAGTGCAACTTTTAACATAAAATATTGTTGGGATTATTTGCGTCTTTATTTATTTTAAAGATTCCTCTAACAAATTATAAGGTACCGCCGTTGTATGACCAGTGAAGTTCAACGAGACAACAAACCGTTGCTGGTTGGCACAGCGTTATAATCATTAACTGTAATAAAATTCACATCTGTTTATTGTAATTATTATTGTCACTCACGCACCAGGTCCCTGTGCGTATTTCTTCAAAGGTATACATTAATAATGAATTATTTATAATGGAATGGACGCAAACAACAGTCAGAACGCGTTAAATATCAATAAATCACTTTAGGTTCTTACCTTATACTAGTTTTACTTGGCATTTCTAAAGGTGCAATGGTTATATATTGAGAGAAAAATCACGAATATATCCCAGTTCAGTTTTTTAGTTCTTCTTTAAAGCATAAACCCGTACCAGACGGCTGTGCGGTATTCAAATGGATAATATTATTTATCATAATTAAAGGAAGCAATACTTTTAAAAATGTTCTTTTTTATAACATTGTGTAAGATCGTTCAAAAGTAAGTGCATCGTGATTTTGTTTTGTAACAGATCTAGAATTCCACATATAACTATACTTGCTCAGGACTTTTCCTTGTCTTTAATGAATATTTCCAGACCGAGTGGGATAACTCGCATTTTATTGCAAACATTAACACTGTGTATGATAAGCAAATTAACATACACGAAAAACGAACAGATGTATGTATAAAAGTCTATCAATTTCTATATTCGAACCTACCACCATGCAAAATAGAATTATACAAGCGTTTCAAAATTCGCTTTTCAGCGAACTGAGCTATTTCTGATGGAAATCCAGCGTAAAGCAATTTTGGTTTAAACTTATTTGTTCAGCATGCTACATTTACAATTATTGCGGCAATTAATTTTAAAATGATTCACCTGTTTAGAGGTAATGGACGCGACTCCGATATCTCGACCGGACTATACTAGTGACTTATTGTTATTGTTTACTGATCATATTACAACGAACGTAGCGTAAATAGCTTATTTTTATTAAAGACCAAACCTGCACTTATTTGTTATTTCGAAATAAATACAGTAGCAAATTACACAAACGGCTTGACCTCGAAATGACCTTTCATTAAGCAGCAAATCAATGTTAAATCATACATGTTTAATTTTGTTATACCATAACATACTCAAACGAAGGGCAGTTAACTTACAATGTAGCATAAGAACTAAACATATGAAATCGTATTGCATTGTTCTACGTCGTTTTGCAAGGTTGACATTTGGACGACCAATATTTCCGTGGCTTTCATTTGCCCGTGGGTGACATACAGCTTATTGTCTGGTCCTATAGTCAATCCTTGCGGGTGACTTAGTCCGTGGTCCTTCGTTAAAATGTGTGATACAAATATACCATTTCCATTAAACATAGACACTCTGGAGTTGTAGTGATCAGCAACAAATATATCCCCGTACATATTCGTACATACTCCGTACGGGCACTTGAGTTTTCCGTCCTCTTTGCCAAATGAGCCGAACGTCCGGACAAAGCAACCGTTCGAGTCAAATATCTTGACACAGTGGCTCCCGGCGTCGGAGACGATGATGTTTCCTGAAGAGGAACCACATACGTACCGCGGTTTTAAGAAGCATTCTTCTTTTCGATCCCTATTCCCGAGCGTTTTTACTAGGTGTCCTTTTGAATCCACAATAGACACCTTGCATGTTACTGTGTCACTTACAACAAGATTACCATTTGACAGACTAGCGACTCCAGAAGGAGCCTCAAACAAGTCGTCCCCAATTTTACTAATAACCTCGCCGTTAATGCTGAGAATGACCACGGCTTTGTTTCGCAACATTGTAACAGCGATTTTGTCCGAGTCGATTTTCGCACAAGACCAAGGGTTGGATATCTCTTCCGGTGCCAGTAACGTTACAGCGTTGCCCTTCGAACCAACGACCTTCAGCCGACTGCCAATAAGATCAGTGACGAGAAGTTTGTCATCTGTTAGCAGGGTTATGTCCTTGGCATCATTGAACCGTCCGACGTGCTTTTCATATTTTGGAAGGCTTAGAATATGTGAGTCATCTGGGTTCAATACAGCGTCCTCCTCTACGAAATTGCTGTTGTTATGGCCCTCAAAACGAACCACTTGCGCTGGCTTAGGAACCAACCTTTCGCTTTTAGATAGAACTTCGCCCTTTGAAGCCGCTTTGTCTTTATAATCAGTATTGATATTCTGACGTGCTACAAAATGACAAACAGGGAATTAAGTTTAACAACAAAGCAAGCATGTATATGTGGCCGTTTGTAAAGTTGAACCGTTCACGTTTTTTAAGTAATTTTATTACATATATTAATAATATATATAGGAAATAGGATACTTTATCAAGTTTGCAATACAAAAATGTTACCTGTTTTCATCTTGACTGTCTCCTTAAGTATGAATGTTTAGATCGTAAACATGTCTGTAAATATAATCATAAGCAAATTATGCATATTCACCTGCGCGGACACGGGGTCACGTTGAACCACTGCAGATAAAGTAACCGGACTGTATGCATTAAACCGGGTACAATGCCAAAGGGCATGATAACGATATGATTAAGTGTTTCAGTATCAACGGAATGGAAAGGAAGGTTTAACCATGCATTGTTTGAGAAATTATAGTACATATACTGTCGGGAATATTCGGGATCTCTTATTGTTATCATTTGAATAGCGTTTAAGATCATTGTATCATAAACAGTTATGTGCTTTTCATTTTTGCGGTAAATTGTACTCATGACCAATGATGCATAACGTATGTGTTGTCTAGATACTGTTCGAAATATTGATTTTTTTTCTACAATATTCTAGTAGTCTATAATATACCTGTAGTATTATTAATAGTTGTATCTAGAATATTCTTAGTTAATATAATTATATAGTCAGTATGGTGATGATTTAAGATTGTTATAATAGTTGATTCAAGATTATTAAAAATGATTAAGTCAAGATTAAATTGTGAGAACTACTAGTAGTAAAATACTAAAATAGAAAATATACAACATGTTTGCCTTATTCATACCGATGTGAAGAATTTAAATCAAAACATGAAAATGAAAGTTCGCCACATAAGCGGAAAAGCCTTAAAGTCATGTATAAACACTCGTGATTGCCGGTGAAACGCCCCTCCCCCTTGCGTACTGCGTATGTCTTTATACAGAGGATCAAAACAGTTTATGGCATGCACAGGAGTCATGAAACTTGCAAACGTTAGTGTCTAGTGTGGTTGCTTCTTCGTGTCCTTTTTCTGTGTCGAGCACAACAAGCCAAGTGTAAAGTGTAACGATAACTTTTCAATAATACGCGCGAATGAATTGAGCGCGTGAAAAATAGTGAATTGACTTTATATAACAAAATATACAGTTAAAGTCATTTAATTTTTACATGCTTCTTCAATATAACTAATTTATTTTGTTTCACCCTACCGAGCAACCCACGAAAATCGACTTTGCTTAAAATACTGGCATTTTTGTTATTAAAACTGATATCTTCATCTGTCTTCTGAGGTTGCAGCCCCTATAATCTTACTCGGCCGTACCAAGAGAGTTACTCGACATATGATGGGGGAATCTGTTTTAATGTAACAAAAACACGCATATACATGTACATAAACTAGTGAATGCTAGTGTAACTAGCAAATGAATGGCAACATTTCATTACTAATAATGGTTTTGTACCACAAAAACGTAACAACATCAAAGCAATAAAACCAACACATATCTGCTTGTCAGGCCCGGGAATCGAACCCTGGATCTCTGCCACTTCCGTCTGATGCATTAACACTCGGCCAGGGAGACGACTGAATGTACCGATTGTAGGCAAGCGTTATGCGTCGAAACATAAACAAACAAACCCAAATGTGCTGCCCAAAAGTTGTTTGGTTTTTTCTGTAATATTTTAACGTGCATGGATAATTATATTTGGCAGTTTCTCATATTTACGGAGTAGAAATCACTGTTTAATTTTGATAAAAAAGTAAAATGTAAACATTTTTTATCATAATATACAGACATAACATCTTTAAAGTAAAACGCATTTATAAATTTACTACTGATAATGATGGTAATATTCATATGCAACATCACGGATATGTTGTTTGCGTGAGCTTTCCAACGAATAGCGTATGGCAGTGAATAATATATTTGTCTAATATATATCACTTACAACTGATACGACACGTTGTAATATTACCAAAATTACTTGTATTACTCAATAGGTGTTTGTTCTAGGTTTTAACTCCAAAAGATTGTTGAAAGTTTTCAGCAGTTTCAAAATAATATGATACTAACTCATTACTATAATGAAAAGGTGCATTTTATATTTATCTAATTTAAATTATCAGTTCTGTGTCACACAGGGCGTGTAATGTGACTAATGTCAAAAGGAATCAATGAAAAACATCAATGAATATGTGTCAGATGATAAACTAAACAGAACCGTGCAGAACATTGAATATATTGAAAGTTTGATGTTGTTAACATGTTTTGTGTTTCAGAAAAAAACATTCAACATACACTTCCAGGCTAGCGGTGTGACACACACGTAATAAAAAGAACATTTACACCTATATTAGGAAGCTGTTTAAAACTTGGAAATTATCTGGTTGTAATTTAACGTGACAACCGATGGAAAATAGAATCTGATTAAAATATCAAACGACAGGAAGTAATGCCCCAAACGCGTTGCCAACAAGAAAGTACAGGTTTTTGTTGCTTTTTATGTTTTAAATGTCACGTGACCAGACCACAGACCGTCTTTTTAAACATATTTAAGCATATGTTCATTTATTAAAGATACTGGCATTATTCAGTAATCGCAGGAAGTGCGTTCTTCGGTTTTGTTAAATGAAAATACATTAATACAAAGACACAATTTAAACGTTTCGTGTATGATAAGTATGTTCATCTTCGAAAATAAATAATTTTTGACAGTATTATTTGTTTTCTATTATTTATTGTATGAAGCAGTTATACAATACCTCCCAATAATTACACAGAAGCTTTAATGCTTACGAGCTGAGAATAGTGTTGCCATTCAAAAATGCAAGTTTTTAGTGGCATTTAAACAATTTTGTGAGCAAAAACATCTTTGTTCATGTATTGATCTTCTAAATAATTCGTTGTCTTGCAATGAGATTGTATGAATAATAGTTAATTTACTTTTGAATTTTTTAAACAAAGATTATTTTATTTAATGTTTTACGGTAGACAACTTACAATCCACTAGTTGTCTATATTTTGCTCATAGGCGTTTGTTCGTTCCCCAGCATACTTTAATTAGAGATTAATACATGGCTCAGCGGGGCATTTCGATATAGCCCATTTTTTATGTTAAGTTAAGTTTTCCGTGAAAATCAGAGTTCGAACTGACACGCATTTGTTTTTGTTAAAACATACACAGGTTGGATACAAATAACAAATTTAAGCAGTGAACGTAGTTTGCATATAAGCATCATCTAGTTTGCACGCTCGATCTTTTTTGTACGGTATTTCTGAGATCAAGCCCTGGATTGACAGTCACGAATACAGTTTATGTACACATTTTAACACAGTGCAGACGACTTTGGCCCAAGTCTGGTCTGACATGACGAACAATGAAAAACCCTGCAAGGCCATCTTAAAGTTGCACAATTGGATGTAATGCATAAATAGACACAAACTTTTTTTTCTTTTTCATAAATTTATTAAGTATCAATTGTATATAAATGTAGAGGGAGATGTGAAGCACCTTACCCGCCTGTCATACAAGACGCACCCATAAATTAACAATAACATGATTAAAACAAAAATAAAAAAAATATGTACACGTCACAACTGTTTTTATATTATACAAGTAGTAACTTAATGTCCCAAATTGTCAGTTTTTGATTTTATAATCAAACGTTTATATAAAAAGACACAAACTCCAGAGAAATCCTTTTGCTTTCGCCGAATTACTGAGGTATATTAAGGTATATTGATAGTATATAAATAAATAATATATGTTAAATTTGCGGCGTGTATGACCGTGGAAAAGTTAACACGAGAAAATTATTGTCTGCCTATCAATAATATTTTAAATAGGATATATTCACAAGCATTCTATCGCTAAATATGTTCGGGGGCCACTTCAAGGGAAGTAATTCTGTAGTCGTTACGGTAGATGGATATAAGTTCAGTCCCATACACTGCAGACGCTAAAACTTCAAATTCATAAATGCGTTTTGATGTCATAAGATTAATGCAGTTTTTTTTCTAGTTCCTTAAGGAACTGTGCTGAGCTTTTCCTGAGTTTGTCACAACGATCATTAATTGTTTTAGAGTTTTACATCAGCTTATTACAATTTATGCCGAGATGACAATATTCGTTTACTTCTACTACATATTAAGGTAGCTCGTGTTTGCAAATTTTCCAGGATTGTTGTGTCGTTTAATATCCTACAACTTTACATTTATTCGCATTATAGAGATAACGTTCGGTTATGGCACGCCTAAGCTGTCTAGAGTGTTCGAATTTTATAAAGTCGAGTAATACAATAGTTTATGTAATGCATTTTTTAAAAGATAAGGTGAAAAAAATAGTACATAAAGTGAACATTTATGTTGATAAAGCAGAAAGTCTACTATATGCATTAAACAAATATGATAAACAGTGAGAACTTAATATAGTAAGGTAAGAAAAAAAGTATATAACGTTAACATTTATGTTGATAAAGCGGAAATTTTACTGTATACTTTTAACAATAAGATGAACAGTGAGAACTTCATAATGTGATGTGATTAAATAGTATATAAAGAGAACATTTAAGTTCATTCAGCGGACAGTCGACTGTATGCATTAAACAAATATGATATTCAGTGAGAATTTTATAAAGTGAAGCGCAACTGTTTAATAGTATACTAATTTGTTCACTTTATATTATATTAATTAAAATTCCGTATGGCAGTTTCTACGTTAGAACATAAACAATTAAGAATTAAAAAACGAATTTCCGCACTATATTGTAAAATACGTTGCGCAAATGTATTTGTTTACTATATGATTAACGTTTTGCCCTTTCCTTCATAATTTTAATTAATTTAACATAAAGTGAAAATATTAGTCCTAATGTACAAAGATGTTTATCCCCTCAAGATTTACACAGATCTATGGTGTCATTTCGTTGAGTTTTGAAATTTAAATAGATTGAGCTAAGACCAATGCGTGAGGGTGACACCCCCCCCCCTTGATACGCATTATTCAGGTTTTTAGACGGTACGCAGTACGCAAAGGGTCAGTAAGCCGTACGCAGAAATTCAGTTATATCGCACGCAGACATCAATTATTTTACTTTAAAAAGAGTCCAATTTTCATCAAGACAAACACAAGTGACATATAAAGTCAAATAACACTTATTTTTGCGCGCGCTCGCGCTTTTTGGGAACATTTCAGCATTTATAAACTTAAAACAATAATTTTAGGGAGGTTAAAATAAAGGAAATCCAGCAAGCATATATACACATCAAAGCTAATGTTTTCAAAAATGATTGTAAACGTGCATGCGACATACTGTCATTTATTTTCCTTTTTATGTAAATGGAAACACCCAAAATAGTTGTGTGTTTTTTTGTTGTTAAGGGAATATACCAGTATTAGAAAACCAGTCTACGCACTAGGATAAACCCTCTAAGTAAAAAAATGCATGTTTCTTAATAAATGTTGTTGAGATTGCGAAAATGTTTGTAAATTGTTTTTTTACGCTGTGTCTGTTGCATATGGCGAAATGTTTGTGATGGTTGCCATTTTGTCAAAATTTTCGAAATAGTTTAGGTGTAGAGACATACGAGTGTGCACTTGCGGAAAAAACCGGTACGAAACGGGCAATATTGACAAAAATAGGTATTCTATATGAAATTTATTTTACTAATAGATACATGACATATCATTTTTATTTTTTTAAATGA
>Ga0224511_10004380_pt1 | contig 10650 bp, 4 predicted proteins | sample SF_May12_sed_USG_2_FD_169988 | JGI IMG/M metagenome (GOLD analysis project Ga0224511, IMG submission 169988) | Sediment microbial communities from San Francisco Bay, California, United States - SF_May12_sed_USGS_8_1 | ecosystem: Environmental > Aquatic > Marine > Sediment | place: USA... | reverse complement strand
GTTTCTGAGTTGTATAAACCTAATGAGATGTGTAGTCAAATGGTCTCGAAATTAAAGAAGTGAACTCTTTGGTTGCTTCGAGCTACGCATGTAACACCTCGTCGAGACGAATGGTGAAATCCTTATGTAGACTGATTTACTGTTGTATAATTACATGGATTACATCGAGACGATTTCCAATTTCGTACAACTAACGAACACCAACTACAATGTATGTATGAGGGGGATCTGTATTTAGGTGATATCATTTGTCATGGCTAGTTTAATATACATGTACACACGTTACAGGTTGAAAACAAGTGTAGCTTCATTCAATTTCACAATGCACCTTGTGGTTATAAAATCTCGAAGAGTATTCGAAATCCATTTTTTAAATTACTTTATTTTGTTAAAATCGTGTTTGTATGTGTATTGACTGTGTTTGTCATGTATGTGGATGTATAATCATTCTTGATAAATATGTTAATTCTGATCAAACGCGTCAAACTACGTGATACAAAACGATTTCAATCATTATTTCTAACTTTCAGTTTGACATGTTACGTTCACTGTAAGCCTATAATTGAATACCAGAGAAATGCGTTGCATTTATAATAAGGAAGCATGAATAAATTCTCCTAAAACGTTTGCATCTCATGCTCTAAACCATTTGGTTTCAGTTCTAATGTCCTGTGTAACTGTCTAAAATACTTAGGTACCATACTGAATGCAATGTATCGGACCAAAGTGGTTGTGGCTGTAATTGGTTTCCACCTCGAATCGGTTGTGTTTCCTGGAAACGGACATTCGAGGCTGTAATTGAGTTAAAACACATGCCAACGACAACGTTGCATAGGCCGTATACTACACCTAAATGAGTCCGTCTTGTGATTTATTCTTCGTTTGCAATGGCGGTTATACATAATTGATACATGTAATTATAATAGACAACGGTTATGCAACGGTTTAAAAAAAAAAGACCTGTACTTAAATACCCTTATGACTAGTCACACATTTTGCAGTAGATGTGTGTTAAGTATACTATGTAAAGTATACTAAAATATATATATAACAACATTTATTGAAATATATTATGACACATAATTTCATTGGACAAAAAAGTAAAAACACAAAAACAAAAAAAAACAAAAAGGCAAACATAAAAATCCTTGCCAGAACCGGAACCTCTTGCACCTAAGGCGGATGGGTTTCCTCTGCACCAACTGAACATATTTATTAAAGTCAAGGTATTAATTTGTTTCAGTGTATTGGGTCGAAACATATATAAGCAAAGCCAAATGTGCAGGCCACACATTTTCTGTTGTGTTTTAACAAGCACGGACAACTATTTATGGTGTTCATTATACTTACGGGAGTTGGATTCACTGCTTAAGTACTGTGAAAAAGTAAGAAGAAAAAATGCTGATCTTAAAGTACAGATATAGCATCTTTAAATAATTGTATTTTCATACATACCTATATTTGTCAAACAGCCTTGTTACATGGGAAAACTTGTATATATCTCCAATAAAAATAAAGTGCAACTCATTATAAAACTTGACAAATAACTATAAAGTCATTTCGTTAACTACTTTTCATGAAAATACTGTTGTTATTGTCAATAAAAAACGCCGTCTGCAAATTATTTACTTTCTCTATATTCATTTTACATGTATTTCTTCTTTTGTGACCACTACGAGACCGATACGTGTAAATGGTCTTCTAAACATCCATAAACAAAAACGAGACAACAAAACAAAATTGAAAATGTGTCTTGACATATATAGTTTATGCCTGCACAGCTCAATTGTGTGTGAATTTACTTTGATTAAAAGTAGGTACGTGGTTAACACATGTAGAATACATAATAACTTGATGTTTATTTGTACTTATATGTTTACAATACGTCTACATACAAGCATTTATTACGTTGGGTATACAGACACAAAGGACATACGCCTGGTAACATTACAGTTTCCAGAACATTGGATATAAATTAATATCGTTATATGATAAATAACGTTACATGATGAATAACGATGATTTATGTTGAAGCATTTGTCAATGTTGACACTTTATTCCTACAGATAATGTCAGGTAGTTCTTACACTAACTAATGTGACTTGTATGTAGGCTTCTAGAAACATTAATAATACAGAATCTTTATGTTGTCTTATAAATAAAAGGAGTTAAATTCTAGACACGTAGCCTTATATACACATATTATTTTCAATAACCCAAATGTATGTTGCGTTTAAACAAACCCGTTAGAGGCAACAACCACAGGTTAATGCCCAAACTAATGAAATGTTTATGTCCAAAAACAAGCAAACATGTTCAAATCAAATAAGTTAAGTACCGTATTGTTTTGTAATCTTAAAAGAACAGCTTTTAGTAATGCAACCCTTCCCTCAGTTTACTTTATGTGTATGCTTTAGACAAACCAGTATATTTCATGTGGTAGAGCAGATTTATAATTATACTTGTTATATACATTATACGCTTAGCTGTATTAAAACGCATTCATTAACAGAGAACAGAGGGCATCTTTGAGTTTTAGAAATAGAAACATGAGTAAAAAATTACAATATTCATTAACCTTTCAACACTTGTTACAGTAAGTGTTTATAATGTACTTTACCTAGAAGTCAAATATATACTATTAGTCTGTGCTGTCTTCTTATAGTAAAGACCTTTAATTGTCAAGGTGACTCTTGTTTGCTCTAGAGTCGTTCGTGTACACAACAACACTAAATTGTTTTATCACCTAAAATAGTGTCACAATACAAAAAAAGGAGCGTAGCATTAATTTATCTTTAATTTATCAAATTTAAGTGGAATCCCCTATAGAACGTTACAAACAATTTTAAAGATTTTCGTAAACTGTTTTCCAGGAATGTCTATTAATTCTTCAGTTGAAATGCTATGTGTTGTAAACTAGAACCTCAAGTTTATGTTTTATCTCGCAGTTGTTAAGAATGTTTGGGATACTGTAGATTTGTCAATTTGTATGCCCAAACTTTGCTCAGGGGCCTTTATATAAGAATGCGATAAATCACGTTGTTTTCAAGGAAATAGTGGTTCAGAAATATTCACAACTTTTGAATGGACGATGTTTGAAGCGCAGTAATTCAGTCCAGGCTCATTACCAATCATTACATAAGCCATTAAAGCCACACGCCTGGGTGGAGCCCATTGACACACTCAGCTAATTTAATGATTGCTTATTTATATTAAATAAACTTTAGTATTTGTATTATGAATATTTGACATTATATTCTTGAAAGCCAATCATCACATGACTTTATTGAACTAAATGGAATAACAACATATAGTTACAAGTGAACAATACACCCATAAGTAGATTATGCATAAGTATTGCAATTGACTGTGGTGCTTATACTGCAAACTTATTCCTCATCGATCTACATCAAAATCCTAAACGAAATCCTTTGTAAGTAATGTTGTTTCCACTCAGTTTACAATTTACAACACATTGTAAGCACAAATACATCACAGAATGTACGTCTGGCACTTACATTTGTCTACTAAGTGTTCATAATGTACTTAACCATGTACGAGGGCTGTTCAATAAATAATGAGACTGTGCTTATATTTTTTTGATTTGCCTTTAATTGGAATAAAAGTCATTATAATTGTAAAATATAACTTATTTCCTACTAAATATCAAAATTGTATAGGCTTATGACAAACAATCTAGGAACAACATCATTTTAAATTACCATAGTAACGCACTACCGCCCCCGTTCAAAATTTTGTGCAAATGGCATTTTGTCATGACAAAAAAAGTCAAACGATTATAAAAATGTTCAGAATTAATCTTACAGAACATTTAAAGGATGCGTTCCAAACTTATATTGCAAATATTAAGACATTTAAACATGTGGTTATTAAAATTCGAGCTTTGAAAGAGAACTGCTCACAATGAAGAAACGTCAACATTGAAATGCATTTTGCCACTTGACAAATTATCATATTTGTTATGATGAAAATCAAATAAAAACTTTTTCTTCTGATTATTACAAAACTATAACACATTTTTAAAACATAAAATGCCAAATCTATCAATAAAAATCTTTTTTCATAATCATATTAGCAAAATAGAAAAGACAGAGTAATGTCAGACAAAGAAGACGTCATACAGGCGTTAGTAGTTTAACGGTAAACTAAGGGGCATTTTTGAATAGATAACTATAGCCGGGACTTGAGGTTGAATACAAGAACTTGTATTTAAAATGTTAAAACGGTTAAAAGAACAAATTTGCGGTATTTTAACAAACAACTAAAAGCGACATTATTATTTTAATATACATTGTATGATATGTGTTTATGATGACTGCTTTAATATCGTCGTAACGTCAAAAAGTGGGGGCGATAACGGCAACATGGTCATGTTGCCATGGCTGCCATTTCATAACCATTTGATGAAACTGTCTTATTTTTGGAGGTCTACTACAAAAATGATTGATCTTAATGTTTATAATACTTGTGTATTAGTACTTTGTAAAAGATAAAAGTTATGAGCACAGTCTCATTATATATTGAACAGCCCTCGTATATATAAGTCATATATATGAGAATTGTAAGCTGTCTTTCTATAGTAACGGTCTTAGAATTGCCAAGGTAAATCTTGTTTGTTCTAAAGTCGTTCGTGTACAAAACAACACTGAACTAAACATATTTACTAACACGAATTAAACAAAATAGACAGAAAAAGTGTAACGTTTTTTCTTCAACAAAATTGAAGTGGAAGCCCTTATAGAACGTTACAAACAACTTTTAAATAGTTTCCTAAATTGTTTGCCAAGAAAATCTAATTTGTCTTAATGGAAATGTGTCGTCAATATTAGTATAGATTGTATTGGGGGTGTAATAGAAGGAGACAAAACAGGGCTCCTTGTAACTTAACCAGTAAATAATACCAAATGACTACTTAAGTATTAAATGGGTTCCCACTTTATGGTTATTCCAGCATTCGAAGGCTACGATAATGTATAGTGCCGTTTAGCTTACAAGGCACACTCTGTAATTTGACGATAACTTGTGGCATGGCGTTGTATAATGCTTTTTATTAACACGTTTCAAACAAAACAATTTAAGTACGGACATCAATATAATGTACATGCAGTTATATCAAAAATAAAGTTTGTCTTTTTAAATAATATGACAAATCTTAAATGTAAAGCAGGTATTATACTGATATACAAATTAAATTAATATTTTCTAAAGCTGAATATAGGTACAACTATTCCATTGGTTTTGCATTCACTGCAAATACCGCCCACTGAGTGCCGGAATATGCTATAAGCATATCATGTGTGCTATCAGCATATACAATATATATTAGACCGGTGACCAGTGTTAACAAGCAAAGAATTTCATTGTGCCCCATTCTGTTATATTATGTAAAGAATAAATATTGATGTCTCTTTTAGAACATTGACATTATATTATTAGAGGCTGGAATCGGTAAACCCATGTTGACATCAGTATAAAATCGCATTACTCATATCTGTTTAAAACGCTATCTAGAAGGCGTTGCAAATATTGATAGGAATGTAATCCTCCTGATAGCATTACGGTTTCCGGGATACGGGATATGAATGAAGCACATTACATAATAAATCACATGGATTTATCTTTAATCATTTGTCAATGTGGACATCTCATTTTTAAAGGAGCAAAATATTCCCCCGAGGCATGGTCGCGCAATAAATATATATATATTGTTATATGTATAGAAATAATAAATGTATGTTCGAATGACATTTGCCATTTCAAAATTTTTATAATTATTTATAATAAAAAATCGATTAAATAGTTCTGCAGTAAATATATGTGCTATTTTCCTCTTCTCCTGATTTGGTTGTCGTCACTGACCTCGTTAAGCATTCGAGTATTTAAAACAGAGAAACAGCTTTGATCCTGCTGCAACAAAAATCAGGAGTTTTAATGCATAGGACCTACTGTCGATTAGTTTGTCAATGCTAATGTTTGACGTTAGCGAGTGAACACCCATTTTACAGCCGCGAACAATTGATGTAAATAGTTCCAATATGCCAATAATTATTTTACCATAACTGCCTGATTAGTACGCGCATTTAAAAAAGAAGGAAACACTTTACGAATTTTAACAAAACCCTACCGGCAATAAAATAGTGCCGTACTTGGTTAACGTTGTTTAATGTGTTAAATTTGCAATTGAACGTGGTGCATTTTGTAAATAACCAACGCCATCGTGGTTTAATTCATACGCATCGGATCTTTAAGCCATTGGTAATTACCGCAAAATACCACGCTTTCTCGTAACGTCTTTAAAATGCATGTAGTAGTTGTAATCAGTACTAAAAGAACTGAAATTTACTATTGAAAAATCAATAAAAACAATGGTATGTGCAACTAACAACACATATAAAGCAACATGTTATAACAATAATACATAACAATATACAATACCTTTATGTAATACAAGTCGATCATTGACTTCATTACATTATTTATAGTTTGTCGATTTGTTTGGCTATGATGTGCTATTTTTGAAACATAATTGCGACATGATGTATACATAATTAACGATTTTCAAAACAATGTTAAATATCACATTGCACGATGTTCTCTCGTGCAGGCTATGCTTCCTGAGGACTTTCCCTTTCATCAGTTTAATGAACTATTATTAAGTAATATATGAATGAGTGTGTGTTATCAAAGAAATAATGCATGTAATACACACTTTTAGATTCAGCAAAAGACAACATCATTTAAACAAATGACTATCAATAGACTATGGGAAATGAATCCATTTATTATGCATGATCACATTAACCATATTTAGCTTACTACGTTACTATTTAATGTTGCCAACACTATTTACATACATTGATACCCAGCTTATTACAAACAAACAAGATACATTCGAACTACTGCCTATCTGAACACTTCTCATATTCACCAAAGCATGTACTTTGCGATACAACAACAACATAAAACTATAACCGATTTTGTTATTAGTAATACAAACTAAAACAACATTTTAGACGTTTCGAATAGTTTGTAAAATCCTGAGTGTTTGGTTATTTACTCAACGTATAATGTGTGTATTATTTGTTTAGCAAGCCTACGGGATATATACCTCTTGCTGCATTTAAAGGGGTATTAGAATGATATCAATAATTATAGCATACATGGTTAAAAGCAGGATGGACTAGCGGTCAACCCTCTGTGCATTAGTAGAGGCTATTTACAAAGGTGTACCAGGTCGACAATGTGTTATGGTATAATTTTATAAAAGATTTGTAACCTAAAATTCAAGCCAAAACCTATGCACTACGCAAAAGTATACATGTAATTATAGTTATAAGTCAGCCATTATAGTATGAGAAACGGGAAAGTTATACTGAACCAAAGTTTGCATTGGGAAAATAGCAGCATCAGTTTTATTGAAGCTGTTCATAAAAAGGGAAAATGCAACTTTATGGAAACCCCTCTGTGCATGTAATCAACATACAATTTATAATCTTAAATGACTAGAAAATACAACAACATAATGATGTAGTACGATGCGACATTTTATAGCCGCCATACCAAGTATCAGAAGGGGTTTGCGTTCGTATATCAGCTTCATAAAAAGAATTCCGTTAATTGGTTGTTATGTATTGCTTTAAAGAACAATACTTTTTGCTGGTCTACTGATATTTGATGCTCAGTATGAACACGCAGTCAGGATCATTTAACACACAGTTGTATAAGATGCTATAAAGATATTAGGAAGACGATTATTCAACGTCTTACGCGTCTGACACGCGTGAAAACCAAACAACAAGTAAAAGCAATTTACGGATTGTCTTGGGGATATGCATACGAAATAAAACGTCACATTGTCGGCTATGTACCTTTGTTTGATGAAAACGCTGTCATGCCAAATTGTACATGAACATTTCTTATATCGTTACTAATTCCTTCTCACGTTATAACTTTTGTTTAGGATTTTAAAGCAATATATTATATTTATTGTGATACGATTTCATAAATTATACGTCTGATTATTAAATTAGTTTTTTTAATTAAAAACCGTTTGTTAATTTACATCCGCGTGGGCTTTCTACATGTATTAAAATACATAACAAACAAAAAAGCTGAAGCGCCTATCAATATAAACTCTAGTATAAATCCCCATACATCATTTGAGAAAGGTCAATCAGAAATTACCATTGAGTAATCCCTTTAATATACTTAATCGAATTCACTGCTGATAAGTATTGCTGCTACATTTAAACATAACATACAAATAATGTAACATGGTTTTAAAGGAGACTGGATGTGCAATAGATCAGTTGCGTAGTAAATTGGACGACTGGCAAATATATACCGTCGTGGTAACAAATCGCCTACGTATCAAAGGTTAAGTGATACATTCCATTCATCATCTTCTTAATAATAGTATTCGACAGTTACACAAGACACTGCATCTTAAGTGCAATAATTTAAATATGACCAGACATACCATTTATGCAAATTTAACGATAAAACCTATTATAAATGCATCGCTGCTGTGTAATTACAGTCTTGACAAAAACATGTCAAATGTTGAGTCAGATAACATAAATTGAAAAGATGTTCAAATAAAGAATGTTGTAAACAATGTAGATATGTCAAGTTTGACAAAATGGCCCGTACAAAACCTAACACACAGAACGACACAAAAGCACGTACAACATCATGCCGCAACAGACATTTAGAAAAAAAACTATATTTTTGTGTTTCTCGGATTTTACTTTTTTATTTTATTTATATTTATAATTTCTTAAATGAATTCTCCAAGAAATGTTGAGTTATCGCCTTGGTACGGTCAATGACTTTCATTGGGAGTTTAAACCAGTTTTAAGCCATAGCACACCTCACACTTCTCAACAATTCTTGGAGAAGAAAAAGAAAGAAAAACATAGGTTTATTGTTACCAAGAAAAGGAATACTTTCGGATGATCAACAGTTATATTTATCAAATAGATATGTTTCTTTTAGTGTTGTCATACAAATATAATAAACAATCACACACACCCATTAATATTTAAACAAAACACTATATAAAGTAAATTGGATAATGTTTCACTTGTACTATCAAACGTTCTGTACATGTACATACCACTGCAAGCTTCTTAATTTGTAAAGTCGATCGGTGTCCTTCCCGCAAACTAAAATATGCAAACACCCTTCCTAGGGCTTATTCAATTAACCCATTTCAGAGGAAAACACAAACCACCGAGCTATTTGGTTTTCTTGAGTTCCACAGGATTGTTTATGGAGAGTATGTAGTGAATCTTTTTACTGATTAATATGTATAATTATGCTAATGTTACAAAAGATGAATGTTGAACAAAAACATGGTCAAACAATAAACATATAATTCATGATTTAAGTATACAACTTTGTTGGTATACTACACGGTAATATCATACGCACGTCTTGCTATAATTAGTACTTGTACACATTGTCACGCGCATTGTTAAATAAGGTTCTCGAATTTGAAACAAATCAACATTTAAGTTGTTTCAAACTTAACATACGAGCGAGATGACTAATCCTAATGAAAAGTTGATTATTGTTGTGATAACATTATTTCCAATGCCGCACCACAAGCAAACACCAAATAAGTACGAGAGGGGCATCGGAATTGGGGTAATTGTATTAGCATCGGGAATAATAATTTGTATGCCTGAATAGGAAAAGCATCTTTAACAAACGGCATACAATTGCTACATATACATAGAATAATTATCATTCTTGGTTCACGGTAAGTTTTCTTCAGTTAATATAATACAGTTTACCAAACTCTTCTAGTCATTAACAAGAAAAGGTATGTCTTTATTTTGGTTATATGTCATATGTGTTCATACCACATTTATGGCAAACATTAGGTACATAGCCAAAAAAACTAACATGATGTCAGCAAACGCGTGTCAGATGTTAAAAATACAACCGACCAAGAAAAACATTGTGTAAATATAAAAGCAGGCACATTTAATATGTTACATTTTTTCCTGTTTACCCGATGTTGCGTTCTACATACATTAAAATATTAGGTATGTCAATGGTTGCCAGTGGTCTATTTAGACGGATGCTTGCCATTATGCATTGCCTACACTGTATATACCTAGAAATCGATAGGTTTCAGTATCATCATTTTACGGAACAATAATGCTTTCTCTCGAGATATAGAGATATAGTTAGCCGACTGAGAACGACGTCGAAGTCAGAATCGTTGAACATGCAGTTGTCTAAAATGACACAAAACAATTACGGAAACTATTTCTTTTTGGAGTAAAAGAAATGTTGGTTATTGCTATGTTTGTGAAAACATTCATTAGATGTTAATAATGCATGAACACATGTAAACAGTACCGTACATAACCAAAACACTAAAAGGTCTGCAACCGTATGCCACAGTTGCCAATACAATGTTAAACCTATTCTTTAAATGTTAATAATGCATGAAAAACATTATATGTTTGTAAAACTAGCCCGACATAGCACCATATATGCGAACTTGTTTCTTGTGTTACTCATCATTATGTAGAGTAAATTATTGTTGTGTAAATAACTACATCAACTCGAGACCATTTCCAATTCCGTACCATAAACGGACACCAATTGGTA
>Ga0224511_10004378_pt1 | contig 10651 bp, 3 predicted proteins | sample SF_May12_sed_USG_2_FD_169988 | JGI IMG/M metagenome (GOLD analysis project Ga0224511, IMG submission 169988) | Sediment microbial communities from San Francisco Bay, California, United States - SF_May12_sed_USGS_8_1 | ecosystem: Environmental > Aquatic > Marine > Sediment | place: USA... | reverse complement strand
CACTACATACCTATGTTGTATGCTGTTTATTAAATACCTTCTTGCATTACAATGTGTCAGGTTTTTTAAGTGCTGTGATTTATAGTAGCCATTTACCTTTTTTTAAATATTGTAAGTAATAGGAAAACCAATAAATGCTGAAGAAAATGTTACCTAACTCAAAATATATGGCAACAGCTTAGGTTAGGTTTGATTAGATACAACAAGTACAGGCGATTGTTTAAACTATGCGTACTTGAATAAGTTTCTCGTATTTAATATTCTTCATTGCGTCATTATTTTACTGGTATAATTGTGCAGATTCTAAAACGCTTATTTCCCTAGGGAAAACTATACGTTGTTGCAGTCTGATTATGTAGAGAGCCACTTTAGACAATTAATTTAGGTACAAATCGGAATCTTTAAACAATACAATTTAGTTTCCAAAGTGTTTAGGTGCTTTAGGAGTTAATTACAATTTACGACTTATACTTTAACAGCGCAATAATTAATTTTTGTTGAAATATAACAATTAGACTGTATTTATTTTGAAAATGGAAATAGTTGTACAATTGGTTTCAAATTTCCAGTTTTATTGATTTTTTATTTGATTATTGTTATCGATTTTCTGCAAGTATCAGAGAACCCCACCACCACCACCAAAAACAATGTTCGTTAACAATCATGTCATTTACACATATGTTTATTCCAGAAAATCATGCAAAACTTTTAATTTTTAAGTATTGCTTTTCTACATTTAATTTTAAATGATAGGTTTGGTCTGTCGAGCACAAAACACTGTTTTAAAATCAGCCAAGCGGAATTGTCGGCAATGCTGAAATATATGTATGGGACTACTATAGATTTGGTTTTGCATTACCTTTTAAATGTGTCATTCGTCTTTTAATTTACTTGCCTAATGTAAATAATTGTTACCAATAATAAACCCCAGATCCATAGAAATACTTTAATTAACAACGGTCATCTCTTTGTCAGAGTGAATAAACGTACATGAGATTTCTCAATGACATTTAGAATTGTATACATCAACTCCATTGCTTTTATATGTAGGCCAAACTGTAGAGATTCAATTATTTACAACATAGACAAACGTTTAATAAAACAATTTCCTCCTTAAATCTATATTCCTTATGTCAATATTGGTTTCTGTCAAAGCGTTCTCTAAAAAACTATATTTCCCCAGAGTGCTGCAGTTAATCGTAGTGTGAAAATAGGCAATGGTATTCCTTTTTCGCCCGAAACACTAGATAATTGGGTATGTTTTTAGTTTATTGAAGCGTTAACGTAGAACGTTTTTTTCTCCAGATGACAATGACATACACATTTTGTATAATTGTTGGTTATCTATGAAATGCGCTTATGCTTCATAAATATTATCATCATTTCATGTAGCTTCATTTACAGTGGGTTGAGTATGCTTTAGTTTACCCGAGTTCTATTCAGTTTTGTAATATGAAACATAAAGGTCTGTATCTTTATACCCTTATAATCAGTCACAAATCTGGCAATATGTTAAAGATGCTATGCCTGTATCTTTTAGGTCAAACTTGTTAACATCTTACATTTTAACCACATTTAAGCAGTGAAACCTACTCCCGTAAATCTGGTAGTTCATGCATGTAAAATTATTACAGAAAAAAATGAATTTGTTGAAAATGTATGGCCCGCAAATTCGTCTTTGTTTATTTAAGTTTCGACCCATTGCGTCGAAACAGGTCAGTAGCTTGACTACAATCGATACTCTCAGTTGACTCGGTGGTGCAGTGGTAACGCATCCGCGTAGCGTGCAAGAGGTCCCGGGTTTAATTCCCGGCTCCGGCAAGGGTTTTTAAGTTTGATTTTTTGTTTTATTGTTGTTGTGTTTTTACTTTTTGTCCAAAAACACATTACATGTCACACAATTTTGCAATTCCTTTTGCAATGTTAATTTATTTAGTATACTTAAAATATTGCAAGATTTATGTGTGAAGTGAAGCCGTTTATACGTTGCATTTCAACGCATTAGTGGGTTTGAAGCTGTTTATGCGGCAGGCGCTGTATGCGGCGTCACAAAGGTAGCTAAACTACGTAATCGACCTTTCGTGATGATCATTTATCTTTTCTCGCTGCAATGTATAATCATGATGGAATTTAACTAGAAATATGTGTTAATGAAGTCGTGAATAGAATTTGATTAAAGACAGGAATAACATGCAATTGTAGCATAATTTGTTCTTAAAGTTTCCTATTTTCTTTTTTCTTATAAAGCAGAAATATGCCTGCCATATCATGTTGTCGACTCAGATGTTCCAGAATAAAAACAAATTTTCCACCAAGATGCATGACGTTTACAAATACCAATCAAAGTTCAATACAGTACGACAGGATCATTGACATTAAAATGTATAAAATAAATGCTTTACATTAATATGAGGAAAGAAAAATGTCTTCAGGATAGATAACTTTGAATTTTTATCAGGAGGGGATTGTGCTGTTATAAAGGTTGTGGTGGCTATTAACAGTCACTTTGTACTTGCAGCATAACGAAACAAATGCATGCAAATAGTAATATATATTTTCCTATGTTCGTATGCCAAATTTCGTTATAGAACTAAGACACACTCCTTCAATATTTACATGCAAATAAACAATTTTATCAATGTTATTAGCACATACTTATTTTCATTAGTACGTGTGTGTTGTTTTGTTAAGTTAACATCAATTATGTAGGCTGATATGTGTGGCATTTCTATAGATAGATAGATTGGTATATTTAGTTCGGAAAAAATAAAACAAAGACACAATATAAAATAACAATGTAATTGCTAAGACAATTATCTAACACAAAACAGTAAAAAGAAATTAAAAAGTAGTTCTTTGACATGCTTCCCAAATACCAAGGATAACTAAAAAGACATGGTCTTTACAACCATTGTGGTCATAATTATGACAATTGTACAGTAAAAATGAGATCCTTGTCAGAAATGTAACTAAAACCAAAGCACTGCTTTGCGTACTTATGAGCGAGAAAAGACGCCCGAGTAGGGGACATGCCCATGTGTACATGTTCTAATGTGTTTTATTATGGCAGTTACATGACCACTTTACGACAACATATTTCGATACGTCATACTCAGTAGTTGATGACGTATCTGTTGTTCTCATCTCGGTCAATTATTGTATTGATTATTGTATGTTTGGTATGTATATGAGGGTATATTAGTGATGTGAGTGATTGGATGGGTACATGGCATGTGTTTGTTTATTTTCATGTCCTAATATAAATAAACTAAACTTGTTGTCTTGTGGTCATGGTAACGTAGATTTACCAAAATCACAGTTCTAGATTCTCTCTACAAGCGTTACCGCGTTAGATTTAACATGGTGTAATGTTTTTCCTTTTCAGTGAATACTTTATAAATGTCAATTTTTGCCAACTATAGACGCCATAATTGTATATAATTTCAGTAAATGCAGTAAAGAAGGCGTAATAATTCTTTGATAACAGACCGGCGTTCGTTTCACGTGGCCGTATATATATAACAATACCTTATGTATATAACACGATAACGGCTGCATCTTTTGAAACCTTAACATGTTCGTTTATACACATACATAGATATGTTATTTTACCAGGTTTTGCTTGTTTTTTTGGTTACTTTTTTTGCAAACTATTGTTTGATAACGTCATTATTTTAGTCTGGGGAAGAAATACTCAGAGTTGTCTGACAATGCACCGTTCCGCAAAATTTCAAGCTCCGTTCAGTGCAGTAGATTTTCTTTGATCTTGTGAAGGCTTGTTGACGGGTCTTTCTTTTGTGTTTTCTAGGTCAGATTGTCACCTGACAATATCACCCTAATCTATTTTGGATTAAAATTGATCATGTACTGTTATAAATGATCATGATTGATAGTTGCGGATCTGACAATCACGATGTCAGCAAAGGACCATATGAGTGTTGGCTCGTATCGTCACCATCGTGTGTGCTGGCAGGGGTAGAAGAGTAATGCACCGTTTCGCAAAATTTCAAATTCCGCCCAATGCGGTTTATTTGCTTTGATCTTGTGAAGGCTTGTGAAGGGGTCTTTCTTTTGTGTTTCTAGGTCAGATTGTTACCTGACAATTTAATCCTAATCTATTGGATTAAAATTGACCATGTACTGTTATAAATGATAATGATTGACATTTGCGGAACGTTCCATTGTAGCTCATTGGTCTTGTTGCAAATGTTTACAGGTGCAAATATGTAAATGTAATTAAAAATACCAACAACAAATATGAACATGCGCTAATGTCGTAGAAATGCCATGCTTACAGAGGAGTTGAATATGGCATTTAACACAATCTATAACACTAGATCAAACCATATTATCATATATTTTATTATATTTTATTTAATACATTAACAACCTTCGGATACAAATACATCGGATTACAACTTGGTATACGGTAATAATGTTAGTACATATACAATCTATCACAACGTAAGAAAATAAATTATATATGGTTCAGCTGTTAAACATAAAATTAATAGTTATGCGTGCAGTGTGCATTTTAAAACATGTGTGCATGAAATGTATGTTGAATAGTTATAAAGTAATTAGTTTAATTTACATTTTTGTTAGGGTTATAATTCAAATCCGTGCACTTTATCACAAGTTATTTTCAGATATCATCGTTGCCATCAGTAGAGGCACGTGACTAACGATTGTCGCCAACTGTTGGATTGCTATATGAATGTCTGTATCGGAATTGTACTTGCAGAAACCGTCGATACTTGCTAGATGCAAATTATTCTCCCAGTATCTGTCGATCTGAAATGGTGGTAAAAAGGTGGATATATTAAATTATATGATAAAGGTATATTTATTCGTTTTGTGAAATGTTGTAAAAATTAAATTAATTTCCGATATGTATGTATTAATGAGTTTGTTAATGACAAAAATAAAATGTGTGTTATATTATGTTATAAATTTAATTCACAAAACAATCGGTATGTACATAATTGAATTGTTATAAAGTAGAGGAAACATCTACCTGTAATGACAAACACAATTGTTATTTAAAGACTAAAATGTAGTTAAATAATTATTTCGTAAATTGTTAATTAATTTAAAAAAGTAAATATCACAAATTGTTAAATATTGGAAATAAATCTCTAAGCTTAGAGCTGACGTTACCAAAAAAAAATGGTGATTCTTAATATTGAACACCTTATCTTAAGGGAAGTTAGATAAGTCGTGGCTATGTTTATAACATAAATGTAGAGTAACCAGTTTTTTCCGCTTAACCGATATGTTCCGTATTCAACATCTTACTTTTTCTAGGGTCTGGTCATTGTGTATTATGAGAAATTAAAGGGACTAGAGCACATAATATTGAGCTGAAAATAATAATTTAGACATGAGTCTTGGTAATGAAATGTGATGTTGAATGTCTGCCTCTTAACAATATTATGACAAAATAGTTGTGAAGATGAAAAATGCATGAAAGCTGAGGTAAATCCTTTTTCTGTCCCATGGCTAAGTAAATGATTTGTCCTAATATGGAATAGTGTTTTGGAAAATGTCCTGGTATTTATGCCCAAACTGTGCTCTGGTGGCTTTAAAGCTGCTGCGTGCGGGATTTGAATTCATTATGTTATATCTTAAAATGTTTTCCAATGATTTTAAAGTGTTTTTTTCATTCTTAAAGTATAAGTATTCAAGAAATAAAAAAGACAAAATATTTTGCTCCGAGTAAGGCATTGAACCCGAGCATTTATTTTCGGCGCCATACTGAATGTTAGTGGAAACTAAACTTATGTAGATAACTAAGGAACAAATTGTCAACGCGGATTGATTAAGGATTTAATAAATATATCATATTATTTGACATATCTGTCAATAATGTTTTTCTTTAGAACATCGTCAAATTTACATAATCGCAGAAGAAAGCTTTACAACGAAGCCCCTTTTTCTTTATAGAATAAACCAAGTAGTAGTTAGTGTGGTGAGCAAACATTAACATATTTTTAACATAATACATTTTTTTATGTTAGAGTAAACGCCCTTACCATTTGCCCACTGTGTACTTTGGTATTTTAAAATTCTGTTTAACGATAAAAACAACGTGTTAAAGAATGTAAAACAACTGCCTGGCAATTCATAAATCTGTTGTCTTCAACCACCCTGTTAAATTAAAATGATTAACTTAGCTTAGTTTAGTTCCTATATGTACTTAGATTATGTTACCTCTACAGCCTGAATCATTTATCATTGTTTATCTTGACGTATTTCCTTTGTTCCTCTTATCACACTTATATATGTGCAGAGTAAATCAATAAACCTTTAAACATTGAATTAAACAAAGAATATAAAATATAATTTGTGGAATGCACAGGCATGCGGATATAAAGAGTTTGTGTTTGTTTGATAGTTTTCGAATTGTTCTATAAATATATATGTTTTCCAATTAAGTTTACCAAAAATATGCACAAAAGAAACAAGAAAAATATAAGTAAGTCGACTTTTTATGTTACGTTTGTCGTGTTTTGGAGAAATTTCACTATTTTAATGTAAATCTATGTGATGTAAAAGGAACTTTGCGTACTGGGTACCGGTCATTTGCGTACAGCGTAGGATCTAAGTCCCCCTGATGACTGCATACTACAAAGGGAGAGGGTTACCATTTTATACTTCAGCTACATGTATGTCAGTTATTTTATAGATTTATGATAGACTCTAAGAACACCGGGTAGCCAAATTTCTTTGCGCCAGGAACGTAAACACACATACTAATAATTTCATTACATGAAGAAAAAACATACTAAGGTAATTACATTAAGTGAAGGCATTTATATTACAATAAATTATTAGTAAACTTATAATGACACTATTTAGTTTAGATTACAGAGCCTCTGTCAGAGGTGTTCAATGGTAAAAGAAAGCTTGAAATGCCCAAAGATGCCAACATTATAATTGCGATCTACCTACAAGCACACATGATCTTTCATCTCTTACTACGTACATTTGTATCAAGAGAATGTACATTTGAAAATCGACGTGGGCATTCATGTGCTAGACTTCTGTTAAACACCAATGACCCATTAATGCAATATTATAACTAAATACATGCATAAGCGTAGACTGTTAACACAATGGCTTAGCAATCCACTATTTATAAGGTTGAACTCTTTAAAAAAAATAAAACTATTGATTACACCTTACGTCAAGATGAAATAAAATGTAATAGTAACATTAAGACAAGACTGTCAGAGTTTTAGTGCATTATTGATGCTTAATTAAAAAGGGCTACTGTAATTGCCGATCTCAGAAACAAGCCTTGGTTTTAAATTTGCATTTCATTTTCTTTTATCGACCTAAATGTGCATTAATTTAAAATCAAACTTCAGTGCCATTAGCACACATGCACGATGAACCGTTAAATGAAATAAAAATAAAACAATTGCATTTTTGCCGTTGTTTTTTTTAATCAAAGTTTACAATCTTACATGTTGTCTTGTTCTTGATGCCTTAAGACCAGCTCTTATATTCACAATAAACATAAAAACCTGGAATCATAAGCAATACAAAGTTCCGCAAAATTTAAAGCTCCACCCATTGTGGTAGATTTGCTTTGATCTTGTAAAGGCTTGTGAATGGCTCTTTCTTTTTTGTTTTCTAGGTCAGATTGTCACCTGACAATATAATCCTAATCTATTGGATTAAAATTGACCATGTACTGTTGTTATAAATGATAATGATTGCCAGTTGCGGATCTGTTCATACATTTATGCAAATATATCGTACATTGGTTATAAAATTGACAACAGTCCTACGTGTATACCTCACTAGTTTTAAGTGCTTTAATTAGCATAATTATGCATTCGAAATAAAAAGCCTTCGCACATTTATGAATATTTAATGCAATTGCATTATCATGTCATATAAAATGCCAATGATAGATCTACAAACACATAGGTTTATTATTTTTCGATGTCCTAAGGCACTGACTTGATGATTACCTGACGTTTGCAAAGAAATACGTTCAAGCAGCAAATTAAGCGACAAATCATCTTATATGGAGTGCAGTGTTCGATGACCGACCTGATAACACTGGATATTTCTTGGAAAATAAGGCTACATAGTATAAATACCGTGATATAATTGGGTGGCACGTTACATATCAAGGAGAGCGCTATGTCAGTAATGTTTAGACTAATTCATATTACAACCAAATATGAAATAATAAGAATAATAAAATTAATTTTATTTTGCATAATGACTGTGGTTAATACTAAGATACAATTATCCCTAAGTCTGAAACATTTACTATCAATATGCAGCTTCAGAGACAACATATTACGTTTTAAAAGATTAATGAATAATACTTTAAAAATTTAATTTTCTTCTACTTTGAAAAAAGGAAGTATTTTGAAAAGTTCATTCTTTTCGAAAAAAAAATGGGCAAATATTTGCTTGGGGCCGCACTTGTATAAATTACTGACATAATAAATATTAATTTAAGCAGAATTAGAAATATAACGATAGAATCCGAACATTTAATTATGTCAAATTTTCTTGGAATTAACTATGAAGTATAGGGTGACTGTTTATTGTTTCAAGAAGTTACAAAATTATGTTTATAAATACAAGGATGCGCTTTTTTCTAGTTTAAGCAAGCAACTTAGACTTGCAGACATTTTCATTTCTGTAAAATTTAAAATAAAACCAGCAACAGTTTTGTGTCCATAGTTGACGTACATGTATAGTAAACTATTTTACAAAGGGCAGTTGACTCCTAAATTATCAGCCTCTTATAAGCGTTTGTACGGCTGAAAGATCAGTTATAACGTATTTTTCTATAGTTTGGCAAATCTTGTGAATGGTTTTCTTACTTTCATTTAACAAAACGTATATTGAGTTTTCTTATACATGTACGAGGGTCATAAATAAAGTTCCTGAGGCTGTAACTTTAAAAAAAGTTATTTCAATAAAACTTTCCAATAATTAGTATTTTTATTTATGTTTGAAATTTCACTCATTTATCTTTTATAGATTTTATGCACATTATGGTAAATGCATAAATAGCATTACGGAGCACTTTGAAGTCACTCACTTAGCATTTTATAATATTCAAGGATAATCATCGTGGATTCGAAGAATTTGAAGTTAAAGATTTAATGTTAACACGACTATGATAATTTCCATAAAAGTATTAAAATGACCGTGCATAGTCGTTTAAAGAAGGTAATAATACGGTTTCAGCTGATACTTTAAACTCCCAAACATATATATCGTCTCTGTACATGGAACAAGTATATATATATGTATAACCATATTATAACAATACAATGTATAAACACATTAATCAATAAAACACCATAAACTAGTCGTACTTTAAAAAATATCGGTATTTGTCCGGAGGAAAAGAAACTAATTTGACCGTATTTGTATTTAATCAAGTTAGTGCAAACATATCAAGCCATATAATGTATAAGATAATGATGGTATGCAAGGAAGGACATTTAGAAACTAGAGCTCCGCGTGTCGGAGCATGATACGCCCGAAGGATGAGCTGTTCAATAAATTAGCCGTTCACTTAGGTGAAAAGTTAACTTAAGTTTGCATTAAATGGTACTGTGACCTTGACCTTTGACCTAGTGACCTCAAAATTTATAGGGGTCATCTAATGACCATGACCAATCTTCCTACCAAGTTCCATGACTGTTACTCATAAACTTTTCAAGACATTGAGCGGACATGGTTTTTTCATGAAATGATGCTGTAACCTTGACCTTTGACCTAGTGACCTCAAAATTTAAAGGGGTCATCTACTGACCATGACCAATCTTCCTACCAAGTACCATGACTGTCACTCATAAACTTTTCAAGATATTGAGCAGACATGGTTTTTGCATTAAATGGTACTGTGACCTTGACCTTTGACAAAGTGACCTCAAAATTTATAGGGGTCATCTACTGACCATGACCAATCTTCCTACCAAGTACCATGACTGTCACTCATAAACTTATCAAAAATATTGAGCAGACATTGTTTTTGCATTCAATGGTACTGTGACCTTGACCTTTGACCTGGTGACCTCAAAATGTATAGGGGTCATCTACTGACCATGACCAATCTTCCTACCAAGTACCATGACTGTCACTCATAAACTTTTCAAGATATTGAGTGGACATGGTTTTTGCATTAAATGGTACTGTGACCTTGACCTTTGACATAGTGACCTCAAAATTTCAAGGGGTCATATAATGACCATGACCAATCTTCGTACCAAGTACCATAACTGTCACTCATAAACTTTTCAAGATATTGAGCGGACATGGTTTTTGCATTAAATGGTACTGTGACCTTGACCTTTGACAAAGTGACCTCAAAATTTATAGGGGTCATGTACTGACCATGACCAATCTTCCTACCAAGTACCATGACTGTCACTCATAAACTTATCAAAAAATATTGAGAAGACATTTTTTTTTGCATTCAATGGTACTGTGACCTTGACCTTTGACCTAGTGACCTCAAAATTTAAAGGGGTCATATACTGACCATGACCAATCTTCCTACCAAGTACCATGACTGTCACTCATAAACTTTTCAAGATATTGAGCGGACATGGTTTTTTCATTAAATGGTACTGTGACCTTGACCTTTAACCTAATGACCTCA
>Ga0224511_10004377_pt1 | contig 10651 bp, 4 predicted proteins | sample SF_May12_sed_USG_2_FD_169988 | JGI IMG/M metagenome (GOLD analysis project Ga0224511, IMG submission 169988) | Sediment microbial communities from San Francisco Bay, California, United States - SF_May12_sed_USGS_8_1 | ecosystem: Environmental > Aquatic > Marine > Sediment | place: USA... | reverse complement strand
AAATCAGTTGTTTTTGGATCTAAACTATTAGAAAAGTTATGGAAAAGGTATATAATAAAAGGAACATTACGTTAGCATATTGATCCGTCGGTTTGTATCACTTCTCGTTGCCAGTGTAAAGTCGCATCACGCTCGACATTCGGTCTCGCGTGATACGACTTTACACAGGCAACTCGAAGTGATACAAACCGACGGATCAACATGCTAACATAATATTCCGTTTATACAAAACGATACGTTTGATTGTTTTATCTGTTATTAATACAATCTCACCTCAACAGAAGCATTATTATTTGCTAAATGATATAAGATGTACATGACCAAAGTCTTAAACAATTATTTTTATAAATTGTTTTAGAGAATGATTTGTATCAATGCATAGTGTGGATACTAACTGATACAGTTTAGTACAGTTAATCAACAAATATGTATTGTGTTATGTTAGCCTATGGAGATATATTTAGTATCTAGTTTGTAGTCATATTCTGGTACTGAACAAAGCTAACAAAAGCATGTTTTTTTATACAGGGTTTACATTTTTAAATCCTGCTTTCAACCTGAAGTGAAAAGTAGCATTTGATGTTTTTACGCACAAAAAACTGTGTTTATTTTGTATTTTTGGTAATATTTTAATTTTATTTATGACAACGTAAAACATAACAGTTGCGGACAAAACCCATAACGCCAAGAAGGTAAAGTGTTGTTTTGAAGGTACATGTATTTGCCCACACTTTTAGTGAAGAGACATGCTGTTTATTTATATACTATTCAACGTAAACATGTGACCCCCGAGGATAGTAAATTGTGTGACCCCGGTGACATAATATGAACACTATTGGTAGAGGTGTACTATATGATTTATCATACTAATTATCCAAGCTCTAGACATTGGGCTTTTAGACAGAAAACTTTGAAGCCTTTAAGCCACTGTAGGCTTATACAAATATCGGCCACTTTTAAATGTAAAATCTCTGTTGCATTAAATTTCACATTTGTTAGATTAAATCAATATCTACTATAAATCTATAAGCTAGAACACATCAAAATATGTATTTACTATTCAGACTTGTATGTATATTCTCAGCAGTAAAAGTAATAAGTGAAACATAAACAAAATAAGTCGGCCATTTTGATTTGACCTTTTGAAGGTCAATGTCTCATTTTACAGCCAATCAAGAGCAAGTATTTGAGTCAGCATACCTGAAATAGGTAAAAATACATGACTACCAGCTTCTTCTAAAATGCCTTTTGACTCATAACGGAGGGATTTTTGATAAATCCAGTCTAGCATTTTTAGTAAAATTTCTATATTACTATGTATACCACTTGATCCCCCGGGTCAAAGTCATCCGTGACCTTTGTGACATAATATTAACAATCTTTAAAAAAGACTATACTACAATATTATATACCAAGAATCGGGACTTTAAGCATTCTACTTTTAAAGAAACAAATATTTTACTTTTATAGATCCGAGGATCTGATATAAAAAGGTGGCCATTTTGAAATCCAAGATGGCCGCAACATGCTTTGAATATTTTCTTCACGTAATTTTAGCAATTTATGTTTCTACATGTTAGAAACCTTTTGTTTATGTTAATATAATCATAACTTATATATTTGTTCTTAAGGATGAAGTGTAAGAAACTAATATCGACGGCAGCCATTTTGATTTGACCTTTTGAAGGTCAAGGACTCAAAGTACAGCCGTGGTAGAGCAAAAAATGGAATCAGCATACCTCAAATATATAAATAGACATGACTACCTGCTTGTTCGTAAAATGCCGTTAGAAGTTATATTTTCCCAAAATCAAACTAGTATAGTAGTCACGAAGAGCTTACAAGCACTATTTAACTAAACAAGACTAACACAAGTTTAGTTATTGGCAAAATGTATTGAAGACGTCGCATTTTTTATGATGTCATTGTATTAATAATCATTACTATTTTAAAACTGTTGATGTACCATTAAAGATGCTATGTCTGTATCTTGATGGCCTTAGTATTTGTTACACATTTTGAAGTCTGTTAAGTAAACTTAATACAAGTATACTGCAGTAAGTAACTCAGGATAGGTTCTGGACTAAAAATGTAAACATGTAACAACATCAACAACAAATAAAAAACATAAACTCCTTTAAGGTCGTGGGAATCGAACCCGGGGCCACATGATCCATTGCATCACTGCAAAAACAAGTTAATTGAAACTTATTTTATAGCTTATATAAAGACTATTTAAAACTTTCTTATTTCAAGTTTATTTTTGGAATGATATATTTTTAAATACATATACATGTATACGTATATTTATTTAATGTATCGTGCAATTGACAAATTTAAAATGTCCAGCTTTATTTAATCAAGCGATCATATAGTGTTGTTGTTGTTGTTGTCGTTGTTTTTGTTGTTGTTGTTGTTGTTGTTGTTGTTGTTGTTGTTGTTTGTAAACACAATGCCTGTCAGTCTAATTTACGAAAAAGAAATTTACCCGTTTTAAAGTAAAAATGGCTTAAGCTTCGTTCACACTGTCCCGGTGTCGCCCCGGTGAGACCCGGCAGTTTGTAGCCGGCGAAACGGGACGAACCCGGACGATTTTTGTTGGATTCGAGTGCGTTCATATATTCCCGGCAATGCTACGAACCAGGCCCGGTGTGGGGCAAAATGATTACGGTCTGTACCGGTTATGCTGTGGTTTGCGACGGCACATTCCCGGTGTAGTCCCTGTAGCGCTACGGTGTGTCCTGGTTCGTCCCGGTAAGCCACGGTTCCGCCTCGAGCATCGGCGGCAGAAACCCGGTCAGTGATAGTTTTTGGTCTGCGTTTTGCGTTTTTACGCATAAAAAACAACAAACACGCATACGTTTAAAACATGCGCGCTATAAACGCAAAGATTAAACACGCTAAAACGTCCGAAACAGTATGTTTTCGGGGTTTTTATTGCTTGTTTATCTTAACCATATTAAGGCGGTTTACACGCAATACAATTTTCCCTAATACTGATAATACTAATACTACGTCACAATGATTGGGTTTCCGTATTTGATTCGCGTCAAGAAGTACTGCTAATATTATTTATGTCATACATAAATAATATTCGTATATTCGTTTCATTTAGTGGTTTCAATATGGCCGTTTTTTCTGTGATGGTTCCTGATTTCTTTATATTATAATTATGCACTGTATTGTAAATGTTGAGATCCAATACTAACTTCCGGACTGTTTACGTTAGATAGGGTTTTCCCAAGGCTCACTGTGACCTCCGTACTGTACCGTAATGAAAACTGCAATAATAAGTCAATTTCATGTTATAATAAGAGTCTAAAGGATGAAAGGAAGTGAATCACACCACATCTTAATGTGAAAACTGGGTACTATATTAATATTCCATTACATAATTTGTCTGCATACCATTTAAATGATGACCTTCATTACATGTGCATAATATTAGAAAATGTTAAAAGATCTCCAAATCCACATGTGTGTTCAAACTTTCAGGAAAATAAAATATTTAAAACATATGCTTGTAATTGTCTTATTACCTCACCTGAGCAGTTCATTGTGATGTTTTATCAACTTTTTGGTAATGGACATACTATGTACCAAATGTGACTAGCGTTCACAAAAGTTCCCAAATGTCTCACAAAATTTTTAAAAGACTCACTACAACTTGGCAACCCTTCTTTTTTAAAGGAAATTTTATTACATGCTTGTCGGTTTTGTATCGTCTGCAAGCTTAAGTCACTGTGGGCCAGCTTGCCAAAGAATTACACACCTAAGTATTTTTATGGCAAAAAATCTCATGAAAAAGTGACACAGTCACGGAAGTAGGACAAAAGGCTCGGTAGCATATAAATAGCAAGGACGTTAGGGCCCTATTCCACGTCTCCGGATCAGTATCAGTATCCGCATTGCGTATCCGGATAAGGCCGCTATTCTACGTTTCAGTATCCGGATCATAATGCGTATCAGTATGCGTATCCGGAAGATTTCAATGCGGACGCCCTATTCCGCGTTTTAGTATCCGTCAAACGTATCTGCCTGTGTTTACCTAATATAGTGCCTACATACTATCGTTATCATTCACATGAAAATGTAATGGCTTTTTATCCAAAATGTGGTGAACATTATTTTTATCATATATATACGTCTCATATTTTAACGATACAATGTGTTAGGGGCCGACTATGGATTTGATATATAAAGAGAAAATCATTGCGATTTCGCTAATTTAACACAAGATAACAACTTAAATAATAAAGACCGTTTTTGATTATATAGGGATGTACAAACATTTTGGTAATATTGGAGAAAATCTTCCAGCAAATATATCTTTTATCTGCTGATTTTACTAAATGTCGTGCGTATGTCATCCGCATGCGGATAAAATCGCTCACTGAGCGATTCTATACGCACCTGTATACGGACGAAATTTATCCGGATACGGATACGGACGACAAGAATAGCCCCAACGTTATTTAACTTGTTCCATTTTTTATCTGCATACGCAATGCGGATACTGATACTGATCCGGAGACATGGAATAGGGCCCTAATAAGTGGAACAAGTTAAATAACCTTGGGGCTATTTTTGTCGTCCGTTTAATATACAATCATGATTTGAATACGGTTTTCGTAGTTGAATCGGCGTCCATCGGCTTGTACTGTAGGCATACTGTGGCTCTACCGTTACTTTACTGGCATTCATAGGATGCTTCCGTGTCAAACCGTAGTTCAAGCGGCAATAGTCGGGGCCATGTCGGTGCTCCTCTGTGTTACACCGTGGCCAAAGCGGTAGTCGCCGCATCGCCACCTTGGACACAACTGATGCCTGATTTACTACGGTTTCACCCGGTGGTCTAACAGTGAAGAGACGGATCATGCCGAAGAGCAACGGTGATGTTCCGGGATAAGCTGGCGTTATTTCCTTTTTAAAGTTAAAACCCGGAGCGGGGCCACTTCCCGGTGATCGCCGGTTCAACGCGGTAAATCCCGATTCAATGCGGTGCTTGCCGGCGTCGCTACGTGCCGGTTGGCCCCGGTGCCCACACCGTAGCGATGACGGGGCTGAAAACCGGGGCAGTGTGAACGAGGTTTAAAATTGTAAGTGATGATCTTTTTGTTTGGCACTTTATGATTCGTACAAACAACCTGGGTTTAAAATGACACCAAATTAGGTATTGTCAAAAAACATTCTGGTGTTGCTCTGCATTTATATGAACAAATGGCAAATAAGTCAGGTTTCATCCTCATATGCATCGTTCAGCATTTTGCGTCGGAGACAACAGCGGCTTGAATGGCACCATCTCCTCGCCGAACTACCCATCGAACTACCCCAACAACGTCGTCTCTGGGTGCACTATAACTGTGCCTAGTGGAGTGGCGTGTATTGCATTTGAGAACTTTACCACCGAAGACGACTATGATGTAGTAACAATATACGAGGGTGCAACATTCCAAAATCAGACTGGAAGGTAAATACAATTATTTGAAACATTTGTTTGTTGGTCGCCATTGAGATGTCTATAAGGCCAAAATAAATTGATCTCCTGTGCCCGACAAAATATTAATCCTGATAAAAGGTTATGTCGCACACTTAAAACGGAATTATGTTTTACATTGTGTATTGTGTCAAATTGTTTAAAATTCTTGTTTCCCAGTAGATGTTAAAGCTCCTATCCCAACTTGGTTGAAATTTACATTTTAAAATAGAATGTCAGCAAATGATTAAAAACATAACATATATATTTAGTTACATTAAATAAGACTATTGATACGTTTCTTACTCAAAGAAATGTCCGTATAGAATTGAAATAGTACATAGTTATTTTGCAATAATAAATCAACCGTTCCAAACGCTTTATGTTGTAAATATTGTTCTAAACTTAGAATAACCTACAAACGCGCTATGCTGCGTTATGTACCGCGGGACAATGGGCTAGGAAAATCTCATAGTCATGAATAATTATGACATCAGTAAAGTGACATTGGGGAGGAAGTGTTAGTTCCCGGCGTGGGACTCGAACAATGGCCAAATAGGTACCTCGAAACCTTTTATCGCATTCATTGTCGTTAGTACAAGTATAACATTTAAATGCCGAAAGTATGTGTGTATGTTACATAATTTACGTACAATTACAAACATTAGACACTTTAAACTGTTATGCCCTTGTCATTTGCAATTTAAATGCACATGCGTATTGTAATAAAGCGTGTAACATGCATTTGATCTACAAGAGAGGCTTTTTTGCTAGGTAATTTTTGGTGGAAACGATGTTCAAATGACTATTAAATACCCCGTTCAGTTGGGTTACAAACAATTACAGTAACAGCTGAATAAATGTTGTACATGTAGTTTAAAAGCACAAAAAGTGTAGACACTGGAAAAATGACAAAGACACATTGTCCTTTCGAAAGTAAATGTTTCTAAAATTACCCCCAATTTGTAGGGGAAGTTTTAATCATTTAACATATAGCATGTTAGTTATACATGACACTAAGAAACAAAAGTATTGTACATTATATAAATCAAAATGGCCGATGTATAAAAATTATAAATTCATTATCAAGTATTTACTGTTTTCTTATCTTTTATTTCATCATGATAAAACAGCAAATATTCAATTATGATTAAAACAAAGATATATGTCCGCTCCGATGAATGTAAATAGACTTAAAAATTCAAGGCGGCCGTTTTTAATTGACCTTTTAAATGTCAAGAACTTAAAGATCAGCCGTGGTACAGCACAATATGTAAACAACATAGTTTACCAGAATATGTGAATATGTACTACTACCTACTCAACATAAAATGTCGTTAGAATTAGTATATATTTTGTTTAGCCCAGACTCGTGACTTCAATAATACGGTCACACTTAGTGGAAAAAAGGGTTTATATTGCAAAACTGTACAAATGCTGCATAACTTTGTGTAATAAGGGCTCTATTTTGCAATGTTTTACTTTGTCCATTTCAAGACTTGATGGTTTCTGTTATGATTGCGAAATAGATTAATCACTATTAGGTAATTTGTCGCGCATAACACCCAAGTTCATAACGTAAAGATCAAGAAAATATATACAACCTAACCTGTCTATAGTGGTCACCCAAGGGACTGATCCAAAACTGACTACTATAGACAGGTGACCACTGTGACCAGGTTTAGTAAATTATCTATATGCATGGCCTATATATTTGTGAATGACAATAATTATTGTATTCTTTAACAATAACAAATATCTTTAAAATAATAATAAATACAAGACAAACATTGCGTATTTAACAGTTATCTGTATTCAATCGCAAAACAGTATTTGGAAGTTTTGCAACATGTGCGTTTGCTTAAAGACAACTTCGTGTAAGCAATGCTATCTCTCAATGATGTATTGTGTTTGTAAATTTATGTATACAACCCGCCTTGTATTCCTCAATTAAGCCCATGAAACATGTGAAACACAGTTCATGAACACCGTGTTTCACATGATTCATGGGCTTACCTTTGTTCAGTTTACGTTAATACAACGATAGAAAACTGATGAAAGGGAAAGCCCTCAGGAAGCATAGCCTGCACGAGAAAACAGCAGCCTCGGTTTTATTGAAGCTGTTCATCAGTGGTAATGAATGATGCCACACCACTGACGCCCCCTAGCGCATGAGCAGAACTCCATGTTCAAATGTAAACAACATACATATACACTCCATGATCCCTGAGGACCAGAAAAATATGACTAAATATGAGAGGCCCTTATTTTTTAATATTTTTGTTAGGAAATGCATTTGTTAACAGCTGGTCATAAATTTAATAGTAAATGACGTTAAGGGAAAATATTTGAAGAATGCTTTTAACAAACATATGTCTCAAAAATGAGAATAAAAAACTTTTAGTTATATGCTAAAATGTATTTAGTATATGTTCAAAAGGCAAGACCCATTACGACACGAAATAAGCAAGCTTATCTGAAAATTTGATCAACAAGATTTGGTAACAGAAAATATTTTAAAAATATTGTTCTCGAACCCTATTCGTCGAGTTGGCAGGTCGCAATGCTTAGCATTACGCTATCAGGTAATTGCGAAAAATGACAATCTAGTTGAATACATAAAGACATCATTGATATGTTAGGGTTTATGTTTATAATCCGCTACCCCTATTCACGCCTGCACATCGATCCCCTACATCTCCGCGGTGCTTCGCTTAAAATGAGAAGATCGACTTCCGGTGCTAGAGGAAATGTTGTGAATGGATGTAAAACAAGGTAAGTGGTCATTTATTTTTTTCAATTTGTAAACAAACGAAACAATATTTCAAAAAACGAAGAACATATTCCCTTTCATAAGTTTAATAATTCGATCCGTATATGTTCGCAAAATCATTTCCTTGTTGACGTTACCAAATTATATGTATTCTGAAAGAGTTATTTGAATTATTCTACGATAATGTGTGCTCATGTTTACCAACATGCACAGATAAATCACCTTTATTGAGTAGTGTATTGGTTTTGCAGCAATGTAGATTATATTGATGTTAGAAACGTACATGCTGAATGTGAAATTGTAAATGTATAAAGTTCAGTAATACGGAAACTATGTCCAATTTTTGAAAGAGCTAGAGGGGATCGGGTGAAGCTAGAGGAGATCGAGGGGAGCTACAGGGGATCAGTAGAGCTACAGTTGTCGCATTGTTCATGCGGAGGATATCTTGGAGCTAAAAATCTCACTCATAGAATAATAGCAATATTCTTTGTTTGAGCATCTCTTCAATTCATATTTGACAATGTAGCATTGTTTAAGTTACAAATATTACATTCATGTACAATATTTGTGTTGTTTCAGATGGACTTCAGGAAAAAGGACATTCGTCTTTCACAGACCAAGAGACGTCGAGTTATTTATTCTCCCATAAATTCAAACACAAACTCGTATATTGATGTTTCTAAAAAATGAAATAGTTTTAAATGGTGTCAGTTTCATAAAAGATGCTATTTCTCAGCTTATAATAATTTTGTATGTTTTGTGACAATTATAGAATTACACTCAATAAAATTGCATGATTATTTTGGGCTAAATTATAACAAAGCTTTATTGTGTTATTGACTGTTAACTCCGATATATTTCTATTGTGGTCATTTATTTATTATGCCACATATGTTACAAATATGTGTGCATAATAATAGTGATGAAACATAGTAAATTATTGAAAAGTTATTTCAAATATTGATTTAAATATAATGATTTCAAAGGACGTTATATAATTTTAATTACATTCACACTTTCTTTTACATTGAATATTTCTTGTATAGAATTTGTTATAAAAGTTTGTTTTATATTTAGGCCACATATTGTAACACTTTCGTTGTCACCATTAATATATCTGTTGATATACGTGTATATCTTAAAAAGAAAATAAAGACTCTCACACATGTTGAAAAGTTCATTGTTTTCACTTGATAGTCTTAGGCTATAGAAAATGATTGACTTTCTATAAATATTCATACAATTATTTTGGCTATCAAATGTCTGCTTAACGTCTATAAAATGCCTAAGGTCGACCATTTATAGCCAAAAAAGGTTTAACTTACTTTTTCCATCTTCAACAAGATGGTAAATTTAGAACTAATTTATGGCTTATGCTTGAGTAAATTGTGATTTTCTTATAATAACTTTGTTGTCACTTGTCTCTTTGACTTTATGAAACAAACTGTGTAAAAGCTACTTTGTAAGAAACTTAATAAACTAGAAAAAATGTTTGCATAGACTCATCCCTTGGAACAAAGGTTAATGTAGGAAGTTGGGGTGTTCAACATTTCAAAATAATTCCCCACATACGACAATACTCTCTTAAGCGCTCTGCCGCTCGACCAGCCGCCCTTCGTAACATAATTTTATTACTTGTTTTCAGTAAATTTAATTTTAATTTATTACTTGTAATCAGTAAATTAACTTTTGACAAGGTTGTTTCATTTATTGTTTTTATTTAAAGAGTTCATGAAATATTATAATGAAATAATACAATAGTGCACTATTTATCATTAATGCGTAATTCAAAATAGATGTGCAATGTACATGTAACAATTTTATTTTGCAAACTTAATTTAGATATTGATGAAACATAACTTTTGAAAGATTCGATCAAATTGTGTGTTGTGCAGTAAATAAAAACATCATTTGTTAAAATATCAGCTTTATTAAAAGAATATTTATCAACAATAACAAAAAATAAACATTTTGTAAAATACTTGAAACGTTTTCTATACATAACCAATGTACAATATGTATTAAACACCTTAATATTAAGGTGTAAGAGGCCTGGAACATATGAACTTTACACCACAATAATGGAACATATAAACATGCATGTATTTGAAAATCTAAATAACCTTACAATCAATATATATGTGAGATTAACCAAAATAGTAAAACACGGAACAAAATTAATGACTCAAACTTAGCACCCTTTCTTTGTCTATGTTTTGATTATTATTGTTATTATTAGAGTTATGCCTTTAAAAAAAATGCTTGTTTTAATCCTAAATCACAATATACTCATTTCAAGTTTGAGTTTAATAAACAAATTCGAAGTAATTGTTTTAAAGATTTATTACTGGCCAAATTCATCTAAATACATTGTCAAATAAACACCTTATTGTTATAAAATG
>Ga0224511_10004376_pt1 | contig 10652 bp, 9 predicted proteins | sample SF_May12_sed_USG_2_FD_169988 | JGI IMG/M metagenome (GOLD analysis project Ga0224511, IMG submission 169988) | Sediment microbial communities from San Francisco Bay, California, United States - SF_May12_sed_USGS_8_1 | ecosystem: Environmental > Aquatic > Marine > Sediment | place: USA... | reverse complement strand
GTATGCATTCATAACCGTGAATAAAATTGCTAAAATTGAATTTGAGGGATTATGTTAATTTTAAAAGAAAAACTATAATAATGGGTTGTTTTGTGCAACTTTATAAGATATAAAATATACATGTATACATATGCCTGTTCTCGAGTCTTGAACTCTTTACAGATTTAACGCGTCTCGCTAAGTAAACTTCTCTCTAACTAGTCAAGGAAACTGACATACAGATATACACAAACCGTATACACTATGTACAGATGCATTTAATAGTTATATACTATTTTTGTAAAGTTTTCTTTGAATTACTATTGTTAACTTGTTCATAAAATTTCCTTTAAACAACCAGCAAGCTATTCAGTGAACAGAATTTGAGCGTTTTAGTTATTCTTTATCGCCTAGACCTATCCATATTTCCAAGTTGTATGATTCTCTAAGGGACTGTGTTGTCAAAATAGATTATGAAACTCTATTCAGTGCGATGTTTTCTCATGTTATTAATAATGTCAATGTATTAAAAAAATGACATACGCAGGTCCCCTTGGTTCAAGTTGAAATAACCAATGCGTTGAACGTTCTTGAGGGCACAATTTTGTATTTTTTTTATTTCTTTTATTATCGCATCCCATTTTGTGACTAAGTGTTTACAATGAACGTTTAAATTCAATGTATGTATTACACATGGCAAATTATGTTCTAAATTGTTTGTCATTCCTAAAAAAGGTTTTTAATAGCTTTTCAATACAAAAGATACTTCAGTTCCATTGTGAAGTTATATTTTCTGGTCCTCTGGGATCATGGAATGAATGTTGTTTGTATTTGGAAATTAGAGTTCCGCTTATGCGCTTGGGAGCGTGACACCTTTGTTACCGCCAAGGAATAACTTTAATTAACCGAGGCTGCTATTTTCCCCATGCAGGCTATGCTTTTTTGGGCATTCCTTTTTCACAGATTATATGGCTTTAATAAGTATCAAGCTTGGGGATGATATGTTCTTGCACAAAATGGTAAATATGTAACACTTTTGGCGGGGTCGATTGAAGATAAACGTTATGTTTTCTTAAAGCTCATTGTATAATCCCGGACAAAAGTTCCCCCCATGATTGTGTTTACTTTATTAAGTTTCGTGTTTTGATGTCTAATGTTCATCTTTTAACAGCGTGACTTGCACACATTGTAAATATATAAATGGATAAATAGCTTCTTAATTCTTGGCAGCATAATGTTATAACGGTTATAATATGTGTCTCTTCGATTAGATACATCTATTGTTCTGTTCAGTTCTGTACTTTTTATTTTTAGCACCCGGTCCTGCCCACTTAACCAAATCCGTTCTAACGTGCGATTCCAGTGACATATGGTCATAGTATGCTCAGCATTCGTTTAATATTTTGTGTGACCATAAGAGTTTTAATGTGCCGATAAACCGTAAAAACAATCATAAAATATATTATACGGATATTTAGGATGCTCTGTTTTCAAATGAAGCTGACGAATGATTGGAAATAGTGCCGTATTATTTATCATTATTTTAAACAAGATTTTATTGCATTAAAGGGTTGTCATCCGGTCGATCACAAAGAAACCAGAGACCTCCGAAAGTAGGAAAGGTAGGACAACACCCGGAACGATCGATTTCAGCTCAGTCAACCAGACAATCTTCCCATGATCCTTCAAACCGGAAAAGAGTTATACGCATGCTCGTCGTTATAGTTCTACAGTACTTCCTTTGTTGGACACCGCTCTACCTCCTTAACACGTGGAATGCCATCGACTTCCGGTCAGTGTTGACCCACATTTCGCCAACAACAAAATCTCTCATTATGCTAATGGCATACACATCCTCGTTTATTCATCCAATCACCTACTGCTTTATGAATCAGAACTTTCGTCGCGGCTTCAGACAAAGTATAAAATGTGCATGTAGACAGTCGCATACGTTTAGCTCGATCAGGACCATGTAATGCTCTTTACATGAATACTTCATTTGTTTCTTCATATTGCTTTGTGTTGTTCTGTGTGTTTGTTTTTGTACGGGCCATTTTGTCATGGTGCCCATAAACTTGACATATCTTCATTATTTACAACATTCTTTCTTTTAACGTTTATATTGCTTCTAGCGTCTACATGTCGCTACCAGTCAACCAATGCATAGATCCATTGATGAAAGCTTACAGAAAGAATTTAACTACAAGGAAGTGCTGACAATAGGGCACATAAGAATGTTTGTGGTTAAATATATTGTTATTTGAAAAAAGTGATCAAGCGTTGTGTATCTATCAATTTGACTGCGAACTTCCTTACAACAGAGTATTAAATAGCGGTACATGGATATTTTAAGCGGAATGTGAAATGATGGAAGGTTTGGGCCGCCTTAGACAGTCGCATACGTTTAGCTCGATCAGGACCATGTAATGCTCTTTACATGAATACTTCATTTGTTTCTTCATATTGCTTTGAGCGATTTTGTCAATTTGAAAATCTTTCAGAATATTATTTTATTTACAGAGAGAAATTTTGTAATTGAAGTTACTAATCGTCTCGTTCAGTCGGGTGCGCGGGTTCGATTCCAGGCTCGGACCCAAACATTGTTTTGTATTTTTCTTGCATAGTTATATATTGTACAATTTAAATAATTGTTTTAACTTCTTTCAAAAACACCATTTTCAAACAAAGTTATTTAAAATTTAATCTCAGATGAAGGGGCTTAAATATCGATGGCAGCGTGTTTCTCTTTCCATGCCACAGTTATGATGTGATAAAAAAGTGCTGTTTATTATGAATAACTTAAAATATTTTCACATTTTGTAAGTAAGGAAGAAGAGAACCGGTTAGTGTTAATTCTTATCCATTTCCCTTTCTTTCGCGTCGGCGTGATCACGATCTTGATCTTCTACATCTTACGCCATGTTTATACCGTGAAGGGCCTCAGAATTACTGGAGCTTCAACGCTGATAAAAAGTGTTCACACCAGAAATAGGTTCTACCTTAATATGCTATTTATGTGACTGTGTGTTTGTACATTGCAGAAAACAAACATGTAGTTGTATAGTGTTACTGATGGACATAATTATATCGTAGATTTGTGTGTTGTCAATGTCTTAATATTTGATAAAGATGATTAAAATAAACAAAACGAAACTCATTTTTACTTGTTACTATTTTGTGTACGAAGGTCAATTATACAATTCCAGGATATGTACAGTTTTGCCAGCCTAGTGTTTTAACGTAAGTTTAACTGAATTTAATAACTTGGGCTTGATTTATATATTTATATTCATTTATTTGACATTAAACGTAGAATGGACGAGACAGTCGGCAATACAGTTCTGTTAAATGCCCAACTAACATGCATAACTCATGTTTTGAAATGCATACAATTATAAAAGAAAGCATTGATTTATTTGACCCGGAACTACACCATGAGCGCTGCCTGTCTATTCGCTCAACCTCTGCAATATTTTATAATAATGTACTAACTAGATGTTTACTTTCAAATTTCAACAATCAATAAAAATGATTTAAAATATCTGAAGAAGTTATATTGCAATATTATTATAATGTATCTTTGAAGCTTAAAATGCAAATGTCCATGTGTATAACATCACATTCGTTTCTTTTGCCTGCAAAGTCATGTAGTTTTCTTTGGCAAAGGCCAGTTGCTATGACCGGTCAAAAGGTTACATGAAATTGTTTCCATTAAGGCATACGGTGATTTTTGTCATGTTTCTAAACCAAAGAACATATGCAAATGAACAATCTGTAATGACCGCTTCTGTATTTGGGACAAAAGGAAGTGTGAGCAAAAGGTCACTTCCCACATACCAGAGAAAAGTTCTCAGAACGCTACAAGAAACCAATTTGCTGCCGTCACCAATAATTATGACCTGCTTTTCTGAGACAGCTGTGAATGTCGATAAACATATTATGTGTGCATGTTTAACATTTTTCCCAGCAGTAAAATGCACATAAAGGGAAAAATAGTTCATGTAGCGTGGTCACCAAATCATTGTCAGGTGTCGTGTTACCCCTTATATACCAATATTTTTTTTCACAAAATAGTTTTACCTGGATTAAGCAAAATTCCTTATCAAATACTAATAAAATACAATGTTCTTATATTCAACTTTTTGTTGATACTTTTTAGTGGGGCAGAAAAAAATCAAGAGCGAAGTCTTGTTAACACATTATTTAGAGATATTCATAAAAATTATGTAAAAGGTGAACATTGGCGTTCCTTTTCAAAAGCTGGAGACTAACGCTTACATGATATGTTCAAACTCGCCGTGAGTTATTTCGCTTGTTACGTTTAAATCATTCAAAAATAAATTTAAAATAAGTTCAGCTCTTAGCATCTACATGTCACACATTAACGTTGACGTTATACATGTATGTATTTATTATGTTTCAATGTTTTAAAGGCGTGTGGAACACGCTTCCACCGTAAAGTGTATTTATTCATAAGTAACAATACATTTAAACCAATATCAATGGACAGTTCCGCAGCTGTCAATCATGATCATTTATAACGGTTCATTGTCAACATTAATCCAATTGATTAGGGTTATATGGAAAGTGCCACAAATGATCAAGCTCTTCTCTAAGCTCCGCCTAATGCGGTAGATTTTCTTTGATCTTGTGATAAGGTTTATCACAACCGGGAAGTATGATTTCGTTTGTATTTTCTAGGTCAGATTACCAGCTGACAATATAATTATAATCTATTGGATTAAAATTGACCATGTACAGTTATAAATGATCGTGATAGACAGTTGTGGAACTTTCCATTGTCAGGTGACAAGCAGACCTAATAAATACAGAAGAAAACCTACTTCCTGTTTGTGATATACCTTACCACAAGATCAAAGAAAATTGTCGTATTGGGCGGAGCTTGAAAAATTATGGAACTATGCATTGGCGACAACACAATTGCCTTAACATAAACTGTATTTTAACCATACATTGAATACTTAATAAAAGGATGCTTTTTTATCATCAAAGGAAAGTCGTTTCAATATATTTCAACAACACTAAGCTCAAACAAAACATTTATTTAAGAAAAAGCAAATTGAATATAATAACAACATTTTTATTGTAGAACTTTATGTATTAATTTCCAACTGATAATTAAAACCATGGTATTGTACGCTTTTTAATGGTGAAAAAAACGAACAATATATTAGGTTTACTTACTTAAAACGTGTCGACAGTTGCACAACAAGTGAATTTTATTTTTTTTAAATTTGAATTGCAACATAAAATCATAACACTTCAATTCCATTAAAACAAAACGTGTTTGTGTATTCAATTGATGGATAAATCTATAATGCATAACACAAAGATAACACACTACATGTATATTAATGTTCATAAAACACAGATGCCCCCACAAATGTACACAGGACACAGAATACTGCCATTTTGTCCATCAGGGGGCAAGTACTCTACAAATGAATGTGAGTCAAAACACCCAGGTGCGCGAGTTTATATGCCGCCAGTTATTTATAGAAATGTGTATGTATAGCTCTAGCACTGTTTAGCGCGTCACACACTTTTGATTACGGACGGAGGGGAGGACGGACAGGTGGACAGACAGACAAGGGCAAATATATATTTCCCCTTAAAGCTCCTATCCCACACATGTTGAAATGAATATTTTAAAATAAAAATGCCATTTAAGGATACAAAAAAATCAGGTAAATTAATATACATTAAACTAGATTATTGATACTTTTCTCACTCAAAGAAATGTCAATATAGCATTGTAATAGCATATTTATTTTGCATATTTTTTTTACCGTTCCAACGATTTATTTCGTAAACATTAATCTGAAATTAAAATTACCCATAAACGTGCAGCATTATTTTAACTCAAGCAAGGCGCGCGGCGAAGGGAAATACGTTATATTTGTACACCGGGAAATCCTTCCAGGATCAGACAACGAGGGATTTTAGTGAAATTTAAAGAAGTATTCTCTTAATAATGATTATCTGTGAAAAACTGCTGTATTTTTTATTCTTGGAAATTAAACTCCACCATGTGTGGGATAGAAGCTTTAACCGATGGGAGTCATTAAGTTCACACACAGTAGTATGAATATTGTTGGAAAAGGTATGTCTTTGAAAACATTATGAAGTCGCATGTTAATTACATCAAGTTAGTAGTTTTGTAATTTCAGTAAGAAATTTACCCTTATATTTCTTAATATATAAACAGGTTTGTTGATTGTTCTAAATACATGTATCCAAAAAAAAGTCATTATGGTGCTTTTATACACACATACATATGGCAATACATTGATAAGGTAACACATTAAAATGCTCAATGAAAAAGCAAACCTATTCTGTACAAACACAAACAAAATGTTGTAATTTCAATAAAAACAATTAATTTCATATTTCGAGGTAACACTTTAGCAGTTTCTTTTAAATAAATCGTTGTTATGAAACTAGTTTGTGCACAATTAAATAAAAATATTGTGTTGTTTTCTATTTTCTTTAAAGTTATTTCAAATACAATCAGAAATACATGTGAGACTGACAAAGCGAATCACACGACAACAAGAAATAGTAAATATATATATAAACCTAATGACGATACAAGACGTGTATTCGCGTTGTTAAAAGGTTTGTGCTAAAACAATACTTCGTCGTCATCGTTGTTGTTTTGTTGTTGTTGTTGTTGTTGTTGTTGTTGTTGTTGTTGTTGTTGTTGTTGTTGTTGTTGTTGTTGTATAATGATTCTATCAAAAATCATTTTTGTAATTTATAATAAAACTTTTTTAATCTCCTATGTTGATCTTGTTTATACTTCATTCCTTAATTTTATTACTCCATTTAAAAAGTATATTCATACTGTACCATACAAATCCACGCATTGAATACACCATACATAATGTTTTCATAAGATATATTACACATATAAATTGACACATCTACATAATAATCAAAGGCAAATGTTTGTGTAATTTACACCAGTTTTCTAATTGACTTTACTTTACGTATTTTTCATCGTGTTTCCACGTTTCAATCAATATAAAAACGTTTTTTTTGCTGCGGAAAAAAATGTGATGTTGAACCTTATGTAAAGCAAACATTTGAATAATATGCTTAATAGTCTCGTTACTTAAATGCCATTCTTCTTCAAGGCGTTTTACGATGTTATTGTCTGTATACAATAAACATACATATTTTCAAAATGACTTAACAGAACGTTTCATCAAACCAATTGCTCAGCCGGTTATAGCCCTCTTTGACATTGCTGGCGAAGATCTTCACATCTCTGACCAATGAGGAGAAATCCAGGATGAAGATCATTCCCCCGACGATCGCAAAGATAGCCAGACCAAGGTAGCCAATGCTGGCGGCGCTCTGGCGCTCATCTGGGGCGCTTTCCTTCTCAGCCGAGGTGGCGGACAGTTCTTCGGTGTTAACCTTAATCAAACGTGTGTTGTTTTTTAATTAACATTATGCCATATCAAGCTTTAAAAACTTGAAACGCTTGGTCTTAAAACAATGTAAGATTTTCAACACATAGAAATGACAGACATATTTTACTTTCATAATTTAACCTTGTAAATTAATAAACATTCTTGCTTCAAATGCGTGTTGTTTTCAGAGTGATCAAAAACAGAAATGCGTACATATATCGAACTAGATATATGTTTCAGCAGTAACATACAGCAATAATTACGTTCTGTTTACATACATTATGTTCATTCCTAAACACGTTCATTATTTAAAGATTTTCAGACCATTTGAACGCAAAGAACCAAACCAGTATGTTCAAAGTGACTATCACTACACAAGCAGTGTCACAAGCATGCTCAGAGAGTTAAAGTGGCCTACTCTTGAGCAACGCAGAAATCAAGCCAGTCTCACAATGCTACACAAAATACATAACAAACAGGTCAATGTCGATCACAGTCATCTTACAACAACACGAAACAATAACTTTCTCACTCCCCACTCAAAAACAAAACACCACATGAACTCATTCTTTCCGCGGGCTATACGACCTTAGAACAAACTTCCGACTGAGATTAAGGATGCCCCAACTGTACCTGCATTTGCAAGTGGACTGAACAAGTTTTATGCTTTTTAATTGATGTTTTAATTGAGTTATTTTATGTTTTCATTAAACTTTTATAAGTAAAATATTAGTCCTAAATTGTCAATTTTCAGGACTTGCGCCTGCCTTATGTAGTCTTTTGGCAGTATAAAGTTGAAGTTGAAGTTGAAGTAAAGAACACATTGAAAGAATACACTTATATACACCTACCTTCATCTCGTTTTCCAACTCTTCATTTTTTTCTTTGTAGGCATCGACAAGCTCGTCAAATGTCAGGTTCTTCTCGCGTTCATACTTTTCCACCCAGGAGCACTTGCACTTGCAGATCGTCCAGCACTCGCTGGCGGGGCGGTTGGGTCGAGGGATGCACACCGGGTAGGTGGGCGCGCTCTCTATCACAGGCGCTATATAACGAAATGGTGAAAATGAAAGTAAAATGTAATAAATCGATTAACTTCACTTTAAACCTTAATTGTATACTTAATGCAATCACACATGTTTACTGATCTGATTTTTATCTTGAATGCTATTTGTTTGATTATATGCACATCGGAAATATTCACATTTGAAATGATGATACTATTGAAACGTTTTAACCTGAATCTTCAAACCATTTTTGCATTTGACTTTTTCACTATTTAAAGTTGTACCTGTTAGAACGGTACTAGTACAGTCTTCTCCGAATCCCCCATCTAGGTCCATATCTGAAATAATTGACTTTGCATGATAACATTTGGTTTGCTTACACTCTTTAACACACACATTTGCAAAATGACGCTTTAACGGGTACACTTGTCTTAACAATAATGCCGTCATATTGACGTCGTCTCCATATGAACTTCACCCCCTGAAGAATTTTTACGAAACCGGTTGGAGTTTATTCAAAAACTGTTTTTAATAATATTTTATATATTAAACATGTTTCTATGTAAATAAAAAAAATCGCCAAAGAATTCGACATCATTTTGTTTTATATATATAAATCTTAAAGGCACAGCTGTTCACAACTATTATCAAATAACTTGCATTAACGCTGACGTAAAAGAGTTATGTAAGAACGTTAGAACATGTCGTTAATTAACGAAAGTTTTGTTAACGTTAGCATCAGCGTTAGCTTTAAACAACTTGACTGCAATGGGTTAAAAATTAACGTTGATTTTAAGGCTTTAGTGTAACTGGTAAACGCTGATAGTAAACGTTGAATCATTTAACATTAGCTTTGTATATAAAGGAGCTAAAGATTCATAAAGCAACAAACATGTTCAGTTTACCAATGTCATGCTCCTCTGGATAAGCGAAGTCTCTGGTTCACGGTACTGATGCCTGTAGGACATCTTTTAGGGCAAACCCATAGCCTGTTTATCGCGTGGTTCATTTTACTGATGACGTGTAACTCGCCTTCTGGATAGACTCCGTAACCAGTGTAACTCGCCTTTCAGGTAGACAAAGTTACTGGTGTTACTCACCTTTACGGATTTACGCCGTAGCCGGCGTACCTTAACTTTCGGATACACCCCGTGGTCGGTAAAACTCACCTTCCAGCTAGGCCCCGTACCCGGTGCAATTCATCTTTAGGGTAGACACTTTAATCAGTGCTTTTCACATTACTCTTTGTAATTCACCTTCCGGGTATACACTGTAGCCAATGTAACTCGCCTTCAAGGTGAGCCCCCGAAGCTAGTATAAATTACCGATCAAAACCCGTGGCTCACCTTCCAGGTAGACCCCGTGGCCGGTGACACTCACATTCCAGGTAGACCCCGTGGCCGGTGACACTCACCTTCCAGGTAGACTCAGTGGCCAGTGTACCTCATCTACCGGGTAGACCCTGTGGCCGGTGTCCCTCACCTACCGGGTAAACGGCGTGCCCAGTGTAACTCCTCTTCCGGGTACACCCCGTAACCATTGTAGATAAGTTTCCGTCTACACACCATAGCCGGTGAAACTCACCTTCAGAGTAGACCCCGTAGCCGGTGTAACATGTATCCTCGTCCGACAGGCCATCGCAGTCATTATCAGCTCCGTCACCAGGTGTTGAAGCAGTTATCGGGCATGTAGTTTCGGTGAACTGCATAAAACATCAACAAAAGTTACTTTGAGTTTTAACAATTTTGGCAATTAAGAAAAATAGTCAGTTTTACAAATGTAAACTTCGTTTTAAAGGATAAATCGTACAGTTAACAATTAAACTGGTGTTACAACAACAAGTATCTATCTTTTCTTGAAAAGAGTGTAACACCATCATAACTTTTACGTTTTGATCTACATTGTGTATATGTTTTACCCATTCAACTCGACGCCCAGAAACGCCAAACTGTGGTACAATAAACCATTTATTGACGTCTGTCAGCACAACTGTGAAACCGTAGCAAGGCCCTTCGTTTAACCAATCAAAGTAGAAGTCATTTTTGCGCTTTAGAGAGGTATCTAGCTGAGTAATGTTGTGTGTCCCGGCCTTCGAGAAGAAGGAGTAAATATCTCCATTACTGGTCATACCAACGACTTTTGAGGGGGCGACTGATAAGCACCCACTGAGAAAGTTATGGGGAGCTAACACTTGGTGAAATGTGAAGTAGTTTGTGTTGGGTTG
>Ga0224511_10004375_pt1 | contig 10652 bp, 4 predicted proteins | sample SF_May12_sed_USG_2_FD_169988 | JGI IMG/M metagenome (GOLD analysis project Ga0224511, IMG submission 169988) | Sediment microbial communities from San Francisco Bay, California, United States - SF_May12_sed_USGS_8_1 | ecosystem: Environmental > Aquatic > Marine > Sediment | place: USA... | reverse complement strand
ACTTTTGGGGGCTGCTTTGGGCATTTCAACATGTATCACGACCTTAACAATCTGTCTTCCGTTTAGCGTTGTACGATTGTCTCTCTGAAAGGCAGTGTTATATGACTTTTTGGTCCCGCATCGTAAATTTCCTGAATACGTTAGGTGCCACTGATAATGATTAACGGTCCAACACTAACATTCGATTAGCTGACAATTGTCTAGTACCTAATAAGCTAATATCGGGGCTAATATTCAATGTTTTTCTCTCTCCGCAAGGGTGATCAAGCTTGCCCTTTTATTAATCGTTTTAGAGAAATACCATTTATTATATTCCATGTATGGGTTTCAATGTCATCGTTATCAGAATAGATAACATGTATAAGCTTCTGGGTTTTCTTCTCAAATCTGATGCCCGCTTTTTAACGTGCATTCGATTGGCTGGATTGTTTTACTTTTTACATTTTCATTAACATCAATGTCATATTGTCTTATTATGTATTTCACAATCAGTTGTGTCCATTTGGTACCTACTACTTTATATACCAATGTAGATGTACATGTTACCATGAAATTGTATATGTGCTTCATTTGAAATAAACACTGTTTAATCTGATGTTATCGTTAATACATGGATCAGCCTACAGAATGTGCTTCGAAACGGTTATTTACAATAAAACAGTTGGGTATGTTTTTCTGACGAGCATTACATAACTTCAAGAAAGATTAATAACAAGTGCGCCGTTCAATTACGTTGTCGCCTTTGCAGTCATAAATATGTAGAACCATTTGGCAATCATTACTGATTCGGGTTGTTAAATACTGTCAAAATCTCTCAAAGTTTGGTTGTTTATTGAAATAAACAAGGTCTGTTACACAATACGATATGGCCAAATTTTGCGCAATTGAATTATTCTGTTGTATAAGCTGCCTGTGTCTAAATTGTTGTTCAAGATATTGCACAATATAAATGTGCAAATCTTTAATTGTGCGTAATGTTTAAAAAACAACGCATAGAAATAACAGATATTGTAAATATTTATTCTAGTTTATTTATTTGGTTAAAACATACTAACCTATTTATTTAGCGTGCGCCACAAATAACATTGCTTGATCTGTTTTATATTGTGTGTTTGTGTGCGGCTGGCAAAAACGTCAAATGCAAATCCTGATAATAGCACCTCGTAAAAGATTTAATTCAGTTTGTGGTAAGAAACAATTAACATGCCAGTCAGTGCTGTCGTCTTCTTATATTCTTCTATGCTTACTGAATTAACGTATGACCATCCTAATGGATTCACATATTTGCAGCTAGGAAGAGATTTTATAAACCTTTTTTTATTTAAATATATGGCATTTTAAGACGATCCACCGCACAACTTTTCTCAGTTTTTGGATTTTTGATTTTATAAACAAGATTGAAAATTTTCATTTTATTCATATCTAAGGGATGTAATAAGGAGTAAAATTACTTCCCTTTAATTTAATTTAAGCAAACATAGGCAACTTGCATTTTAAAAAGATTTTTCTACGGTTTAAAAGTAAAAACATAATATATATCACATTTTAATGAAAAAAACTTGTTTAATTTTTTGATAAAAAATACAAATGTGTATCCTTCATAGTCCATTAGGATGGTCATACCTTAACAGACAACTGACTTTGTATCAATAATGACTTCCTATGTTCCGTGCGCATATTTAGTATGAACGCTCAGACGAATTTTTGAAAATTGCGTGAAGCGCTGAGCATTTATAATGAATACACGAACGAACATAAGACACCAGTCAATAAGCTTTCTTCTGTAATCAAAATGTTTTACTATCTAAATTCATAAATTTTTGAGAAAAAATGTACGTTTACTGTTTGTCAGAGAAAATGTGAATAAAAATCAATTTTCATACAATAAGGGTTTTTACAGTATATATATACTATATATATATTTTTAAAAAGCATCATAAAGAACCATGTTTCACGACTGTAAATTTATGTCGTACACTTATATACATTGTACGTTTGTAGCCAAACTATTTCTAATAAATACAACGATCTATTGAACAAGTTAACAAATAAAAGTATACAATGTATCTTAAATAACGTAACTTTGGTAATGTTCTTTTTACGGTATTTAACACCAGATTGTCGTATTTCTACAAATGATTAAGGTAAATATAAACTGATTTATTTAAAGGCGATTGCGAAACAAATTATACCGACGTATATTAATCACTCTCGACCGCGCATACCAGATGGTATCTATCTCATTTTTGAACGTGTTTATAGCACTACGTTAGCGTTCTTAAAGATCCCCAGACATTTAGAAATGATAAACGATTTTGAGATTATAATAGATTTAAACTTGCTTTGTTCTTAAAGCCTGTGTTAATTTAATATCTTCACAGGACAGAGTATCTTAACGCGAGTAGACCGTCCCGGAGATTAATGGACAGTTCCACAACTGTCAATCATGATCATTTACAACAGTACATGGTCAATTTTAATACAATAGATAAGGATTATATTGTCAGCTGACAATCTGACCTAGCAAATACAAAAGAAAGCATACTTCCTGTTTGTGATAAACCTTATCACAAGATCAAAAAAATATGCCACTTGGGGAGGAGCTTGAAAAATTGTGGAACAATCCATTGTTTACGAACAAGTTCCCTTACGATGCTAAACGAATCCATTTAATATATTAAATCAATTGCAATACAAATTGAAGAGATGTTCTAAGAGAATATCACAAACAATGTAGATGGAGTCAAGATTAAGGGCACCATGACTAAAAGTACAAAAATAAACAGAACAGCACAAAACACGCAAAATAACAAAACGCAACAGACATTTAGAATAAACCGTTTTTTGTATTGTTTGGATTTTCCATATTATTTATATCTTTTTTAAAATGAATCATATTGTATTTTTGCAGATATTTTGTTTATTGTTTACTCTATAATATCTAATACCATATATGGAAGCACGTGTACTGTAATAAATGGGTACAAATATTTTGAGAATGTTTGGGAAAATAATGAGAAGCACCTAATCTCTGATAATGATTAACGACTAAATTTCGGATTGCTGAAAATGTCTAATACCAAATATCGGCGCTAATATTAAAGTTTCTCTCCTCAAGGGTTATAAAGTTTGCCCTTTGATTTATTGTCTTAGCAAATCCTTATTTCAACTAATCCATTAGTCTGCCTAGATTATATTGTGATATGTTTACAAGAAAATTATTTACTATCCAAACAAGAACGTACATAAGTAGCACCACGCTGTAGTGTGACTGCACTTTTATAGCAGCGAATGCTACATGTAGTACGTGTAATTGGTTTAAAGCGGTTAGTGAAACACAATATCCTTAATTTGGCTAATATTTTAAACGATTAATAATTGAGTTATGATGGTGATAAAAATGAAGACAAGTCATGCCAATTACCATGCATATCCTGGGGGAATTCTCTGTAAATACATTCAGAAAATGACATAGATCTAACTATTTATGCGATTTGTCTTCTTAATTAAAAATGTTATTATGTTAAATCTGTGTATGCTTGTTTTTTAATTGACGATATTGCTTGATAATATGCTTGTGCGAGTATGAAACGTTTCAAACCTAGCTCTGATTTTAGTAAGCGAACACCATTGCAACTAAGCATTGTAAATTCTAAATAATTAAACCGTCATACAATAACGCCGTATTATTATTCAAAGATACTAAACTACAAGCAATGTTTTACCTTATTTTTAAATCAAATTCAAGTTTAATATGTGTTTCATCAAAACCAATTGAAATTCAACTCATACAAAGATTAATTCTTACACCATTACTCGCATCCCTTCATTCGCGATGTTGAAATTGCTACATATCAAAACACTTAACGGTGTTCATATATAATCAAAATTTAATTTCAAATATATTTGTTTTCAACCGCATTATTCTAATAATCAGTATGCATCAAAGGCCATCCACTGGCAGTCTCAATTGTTGCTAAAGTGCCAAAACGAATAATAGGTAATATTCTGACCAAAAACTTGTTCCTGAAGTAATATGAAGATGCAAAAGACTGACAACTGATATAGAACAACGTTAACAGTATTTGGTAAAGGCTGGCCAAAACAAAACAAAAACCTAAGAAAAAAGAGGTATGGTATAACAAAAAACAAGGTTTCATCTTATCTGTGGTATTTCGAGCTAGATCTACTGGTAGATAAACAAATTTTAAAATACTAATGGAATACAAAGCACAGTTCCGCAAACTTCAATATCATTTACCCTCTGAACATTTTATAATCTAACAAATTAAAGCGAAACATTTAGCCTTATAACCTGGTTACCTTGACTCACAATACAACCCTAAGAATGAGAAAGATGTATACAAATATACAACGGAAACATTCAAAATGACAACTAAATCAGTCCTGAACTAAACCTTTATTCAAATCATCCAGTTCAGATCGTTACTTCTCTTACACTGTTGACAATTTTGACATGTTAATAAAGTTTCGCTATTTATGTGCAAATATTGCCAAATGTGTACGTGTGTTTGCCCATATGATTCCTGTCTTCCAGCTAGGAGTTGTATAATATAGGTGATTAGATATACGTGTAGCATCATTTAAACTTTTATATATAAATTAAGATTAAGTATTTTTAAGTATCTTTGTATGACCCACGTCTTGTCGCTTGTTTTGTCTCCAGATGGCAGAACAGTTCCACCGCGAAAGAAAATAAGAGTTATTAAGTAATGAAACAACATTGTATGCGTGACTGAAATAAGAATAGTTTCCTTGACAATCCAGATGTCTTACTGCGGAAAGATCGTGTGGATAATAATAGTTTATACTAATTATATAGTGTTGATATCGATTTAGGATACTTTTGTGATGTCGTTAAACACGACTTACTCATTACAAAACAATACATCTCCGGGACAGCCTGATTGCGTTAAGGTGCATCGCGCTGTTGGTATTAATGAATTAACACTAGCTGCTTAAACGCCAAAACAATTATTAACCCATAAAACCTGACGCGTCATTTTTCTATTTCAAAGATTAGCTAGTTCCCTGTTAGATATTCAACGACGACTTATAAACTACATAACCTAGCGTATGACAAACACTATTATATACCAGAATACGGTTATTACAAAATAGTTTCCATAGTTTTATGCTATGGTCACAAATAAAACTGACATCGTACGATTTCAGCGGTGTGCACATCACCGGCGAATTTGATAATCGCCCGGGCACCGGACGATTTTTAAGAATTTTCTCTTGCTTGGTCATATATCGTACGGGCGCCGTCCGGCGTCTGTATATGAAAACATTGGCCGGTGCCCGGCCGGGCACCGTACGATGTCGTACGGTGCCCTGCCGGCGTTGTAAGAGATCAGCCGGACACCTTACGGTGCCCGGCCGATTTTACACGAGTTTGCACGTGCAATGATGAACACATTTATATTAAAATTCGCCATTGTTCCTCAAAAGAAACAGGTTGTTTAAATATGAAAGATTGAGGCTGACTCCGACAGTGATTGTGATGAAAACGACACTTGCTCAAGACTGCAAAAATTTCAATAGCACTTGTTCGTTGCATGTTAATCATCCTTAGCTGCTCAAGCGAAATATATTATTTGTATTTTCTGTTTTTGATCTTTAGAAATGAAAAATATATGTGAATGCAATATGTTCTTCTGCAAAAACACGTCGCTTCTCACCGGTGGCAGTTCGACTCATAAATCATCGGCCGGTGCCCGGACGGGCATCGTCCGGTGCCCGGACGGGCATCGGCCGATTTGTTAAGAGATGTTTAGAAGTTCCCGGCGCTTGTCAAACATGTCGGACGGGCACCGTTGGAATCGTACCATATAAATTTTAAACAAAAATCGTCCGGTGCCCGTCCGATGTGTGCAAACGCAGGCCGGGCGCCCGGCCGATGACATTTTACCCTCATTGACCCTACCAAACGCCGTACGGGCGCCGTGGAATTTTAAGTAGTACCTAAACTTCACCGGGCACCGCACGATGTCTAAAAACATGATAAAAAATCGTACGATTCTTCCTGCCGCCGGCCGGGCGCCGTAGAATCGTACGATGTTTGGTGTAATAGACGCCGTACGGTGCCCGTAGATGATTTGTGACCATAGAATAACCCGTACAATATCTGATGAGATATTTATAAGAATGGACAATTCCCCAACTGTGAACTATGATAATTTATAACAGTACATGGTAAAATTCAATCCATTGGATTAGGGTTATGATTCATTTGTTCATATTCCATGTGACCTGGGTGGAGAGAGTAATTGTTTTTATTTCTTTCCCAACAAATGTTGATAAAGTGTGAGGTTTGCTATAGCTTAAAACTGATTTAAACCCCTAATGAAAGCCATTAACCGTACCAAGGCGGCAATGGTGGCTGGCACGGTTTGGGATAGTGTAATATTGGCTAAAATTAACATTAAAATAAATTCACAGCAACAACTTACATCCCATGTAATAATACAAAAATGGTCCCAAATAACCATTTTCATACAACAATTTTGGTCGATCGTGATCGCACATTTGAAGTTTGCTGGTGTTAAATGGCATTTATTGCGATGCAAAACGTAAACCAGTGCATCCATTCAATGAATAAAATTGTTTCTTGTCACTCACCATCAACTTGTATCCATATCGTTATTAATACAACTAGCTTTGGGTTTCTTTGACTATGAAATAAAAATATATTTATATTGACAATACATTGTATTTGTTTTTTATTGTACAGATTATCATAATACTGCGGTTGAAAACAAATACATTTGAAAAAGTATACACATACTACAAGGATTATATTTAAAGACATTTAAGTGTTTTGATATGTAGCTTTTATGCACCTTGACACTATCTACAAAGCAATTTTTGGCAAAACATAATTGAAACTGAATGATAACATTTTGCATAGGTCGTCACAGTGTTATGTAAACAATACCATTTTAATAGGGGAATTGGTTTAAAAGATAAACATTTTAACGTTTCTATGAAAATAATGAAATGCAAGTTATAGTGTTCGAATTGTCTTTGTATGAGTTGAGTTTTCAATTGGGTTTTTAAAAAAACAAATATTTAATAAGATATTGCTTGGAAATTAAGTATAGTTTAGTATCTTAAGTTGAGAATGTTTCAAATAACAATACGACATTATTTACTGGCCGTTTAAATAGGTTAAATTGACATTGCTTAGCTGCAATAGCGTTCGTTTACTATAATAATCAGATCAAGGTTTGAGACGTTTCATCCTCCCACAAACATATTATCAAGCAATGTCGTCAATTAAAAAAACTAGCATACGCAGATTTAATATGAGAACATTATTAATTAAAAAGACAAATCTCTAAATAAATAGTTAGATCGATGTCATTTTCTGAATGTATTTACAGAAAAGTTCCCCATGATATGCATGGTAATTAACATGAGTTTTCTTCATTTGTTATCACCAACATATCTCAATCATTAATCGTTTAAAATACGAAAACAATAAAAAGGAAATGTTATTCCTAGGATTAATACTAAAATGTCAGACACTGATTTAAATGTACGGTGGACAATGTACTGTTGTCAAAATACATACATGAAATGAATACACATTTAGTATTATGTACTGCTAAAATTTATACTATAAATAGTTATAGTAATACAATTGTATAGAAACCCGGTTTGAATGGTATATATTTTACACTAATATGGGGACATATATATAAAAAAGGTACGTATTAAAATCTATCTGAAAAGGTTTAAAATGAAGTCATAAAAATATTAATTAAACGTTTAGAAATGTGTTTTGCATAGCAACCTTATAATTATAAATAGTTTAACATTTTACATATTAAATAATATTTCATACCTCAGTACGCAAAACAACAAGTTGAGCAAATATTACCCGGGCAGTATACAAGGCAGCAATTCCAGTTTCGCTATTTGCCAGAATGCCAGAATGCCGATAGCAAATTACAAATTACACTCAAAGAAAACAGTGGTATGAAAATGCAGATTCCCTGCTCATTTATCACTGCATAAGATAAATGTGTCAGTAAATGAATGGCTATTATCTTCAATTTTTTTAAGGTAAACTCTAAATTAATAGGAGAAGAAGTGAAAGCTCCTAGGAAACATAGCCTACGCGGGGAAAATAGCAGCCTGTGGTATGTCCTTGTGTCCGGGTTTTGACGTTCTGACTGTTAAATATAACGACATCACTTGTCGTTAGACAATTTTGTCAAAATTCCGTATAGGTATCAAAGAGCAAAAAAAAAACAAATAATATATATTGTACGTTCTACGACGTGTATATAATATTTGTTATAATATAACATTAAATTATTGAAAGCTGAAGACACAAAATAATATCGCATCAGCAACGAAATCGTCACTACCATTTAAAGATATGTTTTATGCCTTTAAGATGCACTCTTCTAAGACTGTTCCAATTGTGCTAACCGTTTAGATGAGAACAAAATTAATGAATGTAACTTCAAATGGCCAATGTTCACTTTATAGCATACGTCTGACAATCTACATATGATATAATAACGAATGCTTCACTAACCAGAAGCAGTATCTATATTTATGCAATTATTTATATGACTGTGTAAGTAATCTCGTATAACATACAGCTGCTAACTGAAAGAAATGAATCATATGGGTAAACATGTATACCTTTGACAAAATTTGCACATAAATATCATATAATAGAAACCTTTTATTAACATGTCTCATTTAATGGCTTTGTTGTATATTCATATACATCTTTACCTTTCTTAGAGTTGTATTGCGAGTCAAGGTCACCAGAGTCTAGGGCCAAAAATGTTTCGCATAAATTCGTTCTTGCTAGGATTCATACAAGAATGCCAGACACATCTTTTATGTACGCTGGGCATTGAAATATGTCTGATTTCTGTGTACATATAGGAACTAAATAAACGTTTTCGTATATGTATTGCTTGAAATGTATTAAAAGAAAGTTTGTAAAACACAACTACAACGAAACTCGCTTTTACTGTACATTTTGCATACATTTAACACTTATATGGCTACCTGTATCTATAGAGATGGTTCCCATGGACAACTTTAAAATCTACATCAACATGTTTCATTTTGAGTGTTAAAAATGCGCGTTTAAGAAGATATTATGTGTACGGTGGTAAATGAAACGTGTCTGCTTTCGGTATACATATAGGCATGAATGAAACGTTTTGTAACATGATTTCCATACAATCCTTATAATTATAAATATATAGTTCGCTAGTTGCCAGAATGCCAGAACGCCGATAGCAAATTGCAGATAACGCTCAAAGAAAACAAAGGTATGAAAATGCAGATTCCAAGCTAATTTATCACTGCACAAGATAAATGTGTCCAGTACATGTTTGGCTGTTATCTTGATATATCTTAAGGAAAACTCTAAATTGAATAGAAAGCATAATCTGCACAGAATCTTTGATGTCAGTGTGTCAGTGAGTTTTGACGTCGTGCAAGGTAATTGTATGTATAAACACTAAACGACATCACTTATCGTAAGACAACATTTTGTTGAACGTCCGTATCAACAAGCAGAAAATAACAAGTAATATGTTGTCTACGTCCTACAATGTGTATAAAATATATTTTTATAACATTAAATTAATGAAAGCTGAAAACACAACATAATATCGTTTCAGTAACGAGACCGTCACTATCTTTTAGATATACCTCATGACTTTACGATGCACTTTTCTTTGATTGACAATCTACATCTCATTCAATAACGAAGGCATCACTTACCACGGGCAGTATGTCTAATTTGCATATAGATGATTTTATATATTGACCATTCTATGGTAGATGCATGTTTCGGTTGAATTTTATATTATTCAGTATTAAATGCACATATGAAACAACACTTTTAAAATCGGTGCAAAAAGTGCTACAGTAAGTCATATGCGTGTATATATGTATAAAATTAGTGCACAGTATGCTGGTGTGTTCTTATTTCAAGTGCTTGCGTGAAGATGCACAGAACAAACAAACATATTTAAATATGGTTTCAATAAAACTGAACACTGTGATAAAAATTTAAAAAGGGTTTGATGGCAAAATTAAAGAAGATTAAGTCTGCATTAAGCTATCACTATAGAAATTGCCTCGTTTTCGTTATAAAATCAACACAATACGAACATGGTACATTATGTTCTCCTGACAAACAGAAACTGATACTCCTGGTTGTGACATTTCAATACGTTTTCAGTGACTTTTAGGGTCAAACCACAAACAAAGTATTAAACCCATGCCCGATGGTATTGTATATGTGCAATGATGAAATCTGATGCTAAATTGCGCTGTTTGTGTTTTTAACCAGCTGCGTTTTTCAAGAATCGATTTTCTGAAACAGTTTTGGGTTCATACAAACTGAAAGGCAAAATACGATAATGCAGTAATCATTTTTCGCATCAGGCCGCTTTTTCACTACTCCGTATCAGGATACGGATCAACATCTCCGCATCCGGATAAAAAACAAGCACGTTGAATAACGTTGAGATACTCCTGTAGTCCTTATCAGTGTCCGCATTCTCGTGCCCGTAAACAACGTCAGGAAAAATGGCTAAGAGAGCAATTTTATCCGGATGCGGACGGCATACGGACATCAT
>Ga0224511_10004374_pt1 | contig 10653 bp, 7 predicted proteins | sample SF_May12_sed_USG_2_FD_169988 | JGI IMG/M metagenome (GOLD analysis project Ga0224511, IMG submission 169988) | Sediment microbial communities from San Francisco Bay, California, United States - SF_May12_sed_USGS_8_1 | ecosystem: Environmental > Aquatic > Marine > Sediment | place: USA... | reverse complement strand
AGGCTAACCATCGATCGCTTTCTTATTCTATGGTCGCTTCACGGTCCGGGATTTAAACCCAGGTTCTCACAGTTGTGAGCCAAGCATTCTACCACTGAGCTGTGCCAATATCCCGGTAGTAGGATTAAAATCTACACCCATCTGTCACAGTGGCGGATAGGTTAAAAGTAGAAAGTTTTGCATAATTTGGTAGGTGGCCAATAAATCATGGAGCTTCGACCCCGCTATGTATATGCATGTAAATGTGTGTGTGTGGGGGTCATAGTGCCCTGACACGCAATGCCAACAGGTATCAAATTGATGGTACCTCAGATCACTATTGGGCATATTCTATCAGAAAAATTACTGGAATAATTCTGTTTCGGATTAAATTTCAATGGGCTGTACTGCGGTCTGTCATATAGCTATCAACCATACTGTTTTCATTATCTAGTGTTTTATCAAAGCTTGTCAGTCGCCCCAGGCAGAGTTTCTGGCACAGATAAGGGAGTCCACTCAGGCAGGTTCTACCCTTGGTTCATACTTGATCGCTAGTCAACTAACATTAGTTGACCAAAATAGTGCATATGAGAAGTGACAAGGCATAAAATATTCTGTAATACGAGAATATGTTCCAGATGTTAACATTGTTAACACACAGTCTCGCTGCAAAGTGACAAATATGCTGGAGGGAAGTTTAAATGTTTCGGCAAAACAGTCAACACGTAAAGCCAGACGATTCGCCGACTAACTGACAATTTATAAACCAAGCACTGGAAGAACACCCACGTATTTCCAGGTGTCTGAAATCGCTGTTACCAGAACACCAAAGATGATTTTGCACTGGCTCCTTTCACCTGACTGATCTCCAGGTAGTGAAAGGTTTTGACCATTGTGCTGCTAATTGCCTTAGGCTTCTTTGCAGTACCGATATTATTAAAACCCCTAGCCTCTGGCAAAGAGGCACTAACATATCAACCTATCATTATAAAGTTCACTCCATCGATCAATTCATCAGGACTTAAAGGCATCCAGGGTAAAGTCAAACATGACAGGATTTTCGGCCTCTAATTCAGAACTCTGAGAAGCCCAATGGCTTGCCTCACTTTCGGTCTATAGTTATCTGCTTCTGTCTTCCCTGTTCCCTCTTCTCGTTTCCAAAAGTTACAGCCCTGTCACACACAAAAAATTAAAAAATGTGTGCAACACTATGGAATGGTCTGGAAAAAAAAAGAAAATTACGTCAAAGCCGTGTCAACAACAGACCCTGTTGATGTTAGACCATAGTTTTGCGCCATGGAAATCTATGCTAGGGGTAGAAATTTAGTCTTTAGTTGCATAAACTCCAGGGGAATCTTCTGAAGGGGGGTTTCTCTTCTCATGAAGTTTCCTACGCCTCTTTATCCTCCGCTGTCCTCTTCATCTCTAACTGCATAGTTTATGAATGCGATACCCAAGGCTTTGATGGTTGAGAATTCTATTTCCTAATCAGAAGGGCTTTTCTCCAATTCCACTGCAGGTGTTCCAGTCTTGATAAAGATAGCGAGGTCATGGTGGCTGTTTGGAACATGAGATACCAAACAATAACCTTGGGTGCGTTGGTTTGAGATAGTGTTAGTTTCACCAGTTGACTTGGCGGTCAGTTTGGTTACTCACAGGATTCGGCACGAGGAGCCCGCTAACTCTCTTATCCCGTGGGTAGAACAAATGACAATATGTACCATTTTGGCCTCAGGAGCACCGCTGCCTGTCAATGTGGCTTCCCATCCCAGTCATTCGCCATCTTATGATGTGCCCACTAGTGTCTCCAGGAGTCGTAGCTAATGATATCAAATGTGTGAACCAGAAAGCGATCCAATAGCTGAAGAAGATAGATGTGCAGATCAGACGTCATACGAAAAAAGCTGCATAGTTCCATCCATTTCTGTTATCTCTCATCACCATCGTATTTCTTCTCCTTCCTCTTGGCCGTTCGCCTTCCATTCTACCCTCTAGAGTGGTTTGTGACGGGCTCTCAAGCCTTGAGCGATCAGACCAATCCATTTATGTTTTCTCTTTTTATCATCCTCACCACATACAGAAAAATCTGTAGATATCCCCTTGTGTTGAGTCATACAGTATTACTTCCACACTACTCTGGTTGGTTAAGCAACTCTGATTTGAGCTAACTACAAGAAAACAGCAGGCCATTTTCAGAGAAGTTTCTTCTGTCTGAATCCCGCAGTGTTAGATTATCTATTTAGAGCTTATTATCTGAGCTTATGACCGCTTTGTGTCTTAAATTGTCATTATAGACTCTAGATTCTAGAACCTAGATGGAACACATCGGGGCGCGAAGGAACTTGAAGAAGCATTAGAACCATCTAGAAGTGCTTTTGGCACAGACTATACATAGTCACGTGAGTACACAACCTGACAGAGGCCTGCTGTGATAATTCAGCCAATCACAGAAGAGGTAGGCAAAGAATCACAAATGTGCATATGGGTTTCCACAACAGGAAAGGTGCTGATGTATAAAAGATACAGTACTGAATTTACATCTCACTTGCATCGTGGATTCAGCAAACGTCGAACGGTAACCGCTTTTGATAATCTCCGGCTCATGGAAATAATCCTACGTTGCAGCTCTTCTATAACAATTTTCCACACTTCACAATGAATGCGGGTAACTTGGACTTAGAAGATTTACACGACTGTCTGAACGACGATCAGCCAAAGGAGAACTGTCTTTCTTTTCTCAATGATACTGTGGCAGAAAGTATTTACAATCTAACATCATCTGATGCCCACTATTGCATACACGATGGATGGATTGAACTTCGGATGGAAGAGCTGAAACAGCGAAAGTATTTCAGAGGTAAGAATCAAAAGATTTAAAGTGGTGAGTGGATGCTACCCATAGCTGTCTAACATGCTGTCTTTTCCTACTGCTCTATATGCACTAAATGTCCAATCGGCTTAGGGACACTAATCAGTCTGACTTTGAAAATAAAGTCGCTACATGCTAGTATGCGACATAGAGTTGGTTACTGCTTAAATTGTTTTTTTATAAGTTTTCGCTCAAAATTTGATTAGCAAACTAAATGCAGAAACAATGAAATCTGAAGAAAAGTCTGTTTTGGCTTCGAGTATATTATTGTTGACGTTCGCTAGCTCATGCATGGTTGGCTCATCAACTTGTTGCATACTAAATGCCGGAGACACTGATCTAAATTATTCACATGTGGTGCAAGGACATTATATATGTACGCATGCCATAGCTTACAAGTTACAACTGATATAAAAATACAAATCTGATCACTCTGTAGATTCAACTTGTCCCCCTGACTATGATGGATGGAGCTGTTGGCCTGCAATCGGCTTTAATTCCACCATAGAAGTCCAATGCCCACTGGGCTACAACCAAGGTAATCATATCCGAGTGGCTCAAGTTCTTGCTCACTGGTTTAGTCAATTTGTCTATTTATGGGATCCTAGAATGCCAAAATTTGAGAAGAGCAGGAAACCCTATCATGGGCATCTGACAACTATGAAGTCCATCTTGAAAACTGCCAGCATATTCCGTATTTCATCTAGTCTACCACCAAAATTCCTGTTTCCTTAACGGAAATTTATTCAAACAAAGAAGCACACCCCATGCGATCCCCTTAAGCCATGCACAAGATTGATCACACTGCTATGATTACTAGATGCACATCACACCGCAGGACTCTGACATTTCCCTTGCTCCAGGATCACCTAGCCATATTAGCGATGTATTAATCAACAGTACTGGATACCCCATTTATGTTTCTTGGAATTACACGTACAACACTGTTGTAGTGAACAATGGTCAATGCTCTGTAAAGAAAGTTCATTTTGTAATTGCCACGGTATACCTGCTTATGGACTCTGTTCGCTTGCTCAGAAATTACCCCCTCGATTTTGGGGTGATTGCTTACGAAGGTCACCACGTAGATGGTCAAACTCAATACATGGGTAACGTAGTGTGAATTACAAGTATAGCAAGAAACCGTGCATTAGAAGTATAATTTCGCTATATGACAGATGGCAACTTCATAAACTGGTATAGAGTCTGGCATTCTAAAGGTCTAGGCACAGCCTTACTAGTGTCCTAAACGGATACAATTGTGTATTCTTTGGCTGGAGTCCTTCTGTGTCAACATATCTAGTGTGTGTCATAGACTCCCATCTAGCTATTATAAACTGGTCATTAATGGCGCTCTTCGGTCTCTCCTGTCTCTCATCTATCTCTGGAGACGACAGTGCAACTTCTAGTGAACCTACAGGGTCTGAGCAAAGTTGAACTAGTGGAGATAGAGTATAACTCCAGTCTATCAGGGTACTCCTTGATTCCTGCCGATTTAGTGTGATGCATTGCGCTACAAAACTGTATGAGCGACCCTGGAAAGATGGAGTTCAATCAATGTTTTACATATCACCAGTTGGGAACTCGATTTCTCTTTCATAACAAGGGAGATAGGTGGTACTGGTCACCTTTTTCTGCTGGTTAGGTACCTCCAATATTTGTATCATATGGATATGGTGATCCAAAGTCACAACAGTGAATCGGAGGAAGAGGTTTGCTAAGAAAAACATTTACCAACAGTTGGAAGCAAACTCACAATACACAGATCATGACTGCTAGTCTATTGGCTGACCTGGTCCCTCTACTGGCTTCACCCCGAATACCATACTGTATCCCTATATGAAAAGTTGGGAAAAGATCAGCAGACATCATGTTAGGTACACCATGTACTTTTGGAAACATGTTGACCATCATGTCTGCTTATATGAATCAGGCGTGTTATATATGGCAGTATTGGTCTACATGTACAGGCCAATCTACTTAATGGAAGGATATTAGTATGCTGATAATGGGTGATAGAATCGCAGGTATGATAGAAAGAAGGCGGCATATCTCACTCAGAAGCCATTACCCTTTTCTGTGGAGAACGTTCATGTAGATTAGCTGTATTAGCCAACGAGTAGTGCCTAGAAACACCTCATAACACGTTACTGATGGTGCATTGTATAGATACATTGTGATATGACAATCAAGCATGTTAATTGAGCTTTCTTGAAGATCCTCTCAAAAATAATTATTGTGTGGTATTCCCCAAGCTTCCAGCTAATGAAATATGAATTGTATGAGCTGTCAGTGTTTAGACTGCTCCATCTAATATACATATACTCTGAATTATGAAAACCGGCCATCAAATCAGCTTCACTTAGGGATATCTTATATAGTTGATAGTACTGCAGAACAGGAGATATTCTAACCTAGCTGATTAGTGAAGTTGTTTGGGCCAAGCAGCTCTGCAATTATTATACAGGTTGCACTCGTAAATCATCTTGATATAAATAGTGCCTAGCAGAAACAAAAATGCTAAAGTTACTCACTGGTTAGGGCCAACTACACACCCTGCCAGCCAGTGCAAACAGCATTATGGTAATGAAATGTCAAGCAAAGACATGCACATATAGATCACTGTATACCCCCATCATAGGAGGTATACATATATATCCTGGTCTTATACCGTATTTTAACATAACCCTACCATATTGGGAGCAAATCCTCCATAAATAAATAAAATTAAAATTATTATATCTATCATTTTCTCATAGTAATTTACAATGAAACTTAATAATGGCTGAATACTAGAATTGCTGCTGGAGTTGCATCAACTTAAATAAAAGTGAAACGAGTCAATACTCTTTTCTTCAGCAAAGACTATATTTCGTGCACTGTGTTCTTTATGTACCTTCCATCTTTTGTATTGTAGCCGAAAACGCGACTAAATATTGCAACGCGAATGGGATATGGGAGAAAAGCAACTATGAAATGTGCCTTACCGATGAAATGAGAAGAGTCCTCGAGGTAAGTTTTTGATCGAACAAAAACACAGCTTTTTTCAAGATTCATGACCACTTCGATCGTCGAAGGCGGGACCTGGGGCAGAAGAAGCCGTATTGCTTCATATTCCTCGTCTCTTTTCAATGGGTTTGTGACGACTTGGGGGCGCCCAGCTTCTCTCCAAGTGTGTGTGTGATCAGTCAGAAAAAAATCCTTTGAAATTATCTGCGGCGGCCGGGAATTGAACTAGGGCCATGGAGAAGACAGACAGTGAGATGCATTAATTCTTCTACTGAGCTATCATGTTATCTATAGGTAATTAAGGAAATGATCCTCTAAGTAGGAGATATAGTTCTAAAAATGGGATGAGCTTTTATTCTGGAGTATCTAACTCTGATAATAACGGTAGGGATAGTGGGATAGCTCAATGGCTAGAGTGCTTGGCTCAAGATTGAAATATCCTGGGTTCAAGTTCTAGACTCTTAGTCATGCTGAGTGCCCACTGCGAAAATGAGCTCCTTGCATAATCACTAGCTTCCACTGCCCCAACATGCTTAGGAAGTCCCTTAAATTATCATGGCCGAAGCAATAGAAAAATATATCAGTAGCATCGGGAAGTACAGATACAGACTACTCGCTGGTATCTGTGATGTCATATTTTGGCGTGGCGGGAATTCTCTGTCTTGCTGAATCTCCAGTGAAGAAAAGTATCTAGTAAGAGGTGCCCAATTTGGGAATAGCATATCCACTGGGAATAATACCTGAAAAACTATAAAGCCCCTCTGGTGCAGAGACCCTGAGTGCTTGATGATCCCGGTACGGTTGGTCAGGATGACACATTTGAACTTTGCGATCCATGCCTAGGTCCTTCAGGATCAACCTATGCATAGATTTTATTTCTAAATGATGATGGTTATACTTAGACCAGGGCCCTACAGGGCTATAGCTTGGGATCATAGTGAAGCTACACTCAGAATAATGACTTCATTATTTTTACGATGCCCCAAAGGTCGACTTGCTGTAAAATGCAGATAAACTATGGAATGTGGTTATGGCTGTGCATGAACAACCGGTTCAAAAAACTTTTGCCTCAAAATAACCCTTCCTCATCCCTGCATCTCCTCCGCTGTATGAAATCATTCTTCCAATGCGACTTGGTGCTGGTTTGCCCCTTATACACTGGCCAGAATTCAGTGTGTAAATGGTCATACAACAGACATATGAACCTAAAGCCACCCTTTATGAGGTTTCTGATTTTTCATACAAAGCACAAGGAGCACCCAGTGCAAAAACCTATCTGGCAACTAACCAATGTACTGACTGTCCTGTCTCTGGCTGGCAAAACAAATCTTGTTTTGTATGTAATCCTGAATATTGTGGATCCCTTCCCATGTATCATCTGAATTATCCTAGAATTTCTCTTTGTTCTTTCATTGGTGGAGATGGTCCCCTGCCCACTACGCTCTCCTCTGTTTATACCTCACATTTTTGCTGTTGGATATCATGAAGTTGCAGCCTGGTTATAACAGGATGACTTGGCTGCAGTTCAGGAGTGGATTGAGATCTGAAACCCCTCTTGTTATTCCCTCTTTTTTTAAATTTGGACTGTACACAAGACACACATCTAAACCATTAAGTCACAAATCTTCGTTTAGTGCCACAGCATTAAAAAAATCCCCTTCAACAGAAAAACACCTGTAGCTGAAAGAGCAGTAACCTGCCGGCACCACTTCTTCACACATGCGATCTCAAAAATCGCATTGGGTATCTCACCGAGAAAAGCAGAATTAGGTTAGACCAGCTTCACATGATAACCGGCATTAAATTTAGCTAACGGAAACGCAGGCCCTGTTTCTAATGGTGAGTCCCAGTTGGGGCTCTGTCTGTGCCCTTTATTATGATGCAGACAGTGTCTGTGGGGCAAAAGATTTTACCAAAAAGTGCCCACCCACTGTTTTGTGGGATTTGGGCAATTTTTTAGTGTGAGTCAATTAAGCTGGAAGAAGACCATTAAGGGGTTATAAACCAGATTAATGATGACTGAGTATAGTTCTTCTGATCATAGCCAGCTGATCAAACCTAATTGTGGTTGTGTACATGCCCATTACTTCCATATTACACAGGCAGCAGGAAAATATAGACTACATGCAGCCCTAAGATGAAAGATTATGATGAACAAATTCCAATAATAGCTACTTTAGAATCACATTAAAAAAAACTTTTCAACAATTTTATTATTGTAGATGCACTTTCTTTTAACCCTAGAAGATACTATATTTTGGCTACAATAAATTATTACGTCTATTCGCATGATTTCGGTCAGACGCAGACAAAAAATTTCAGACGCGATCACGCGAACAAATAGGCGCAGTTAAACCCGCAAGGGTTTCGGGCACAATTTCAGGCGCATCGGAGTTGTCCTCTCTCAATGTCTTGCGTGTCTAAGGACAAAGAAGTTGTGCAGTCTTTTTCGCAACAACGAAGCGACCCGTGAAGCGACCATAGAATATGTAAGCGATCGACAGCTAGCCTTGACGTTTCGATAACTTTGACACTGTACAAACTACCACGCCTACTTTCAGGCGCAGAATTCTGTTCGCGTGATCGGTTTGGGACTACAAAACTCCATCACCCGAATGCACCTGATAAGTGGATTGCTTTTATTATTTAATCATCTCTGAAGTTATACAAATTCAACAGTGTAGTCTTTTCAGCAAACGATGCAAGAAAAGTCATCGCAGAGCTGGGGGATTTTAATATAAATGACGCCTGATTGTGTTGAACTCACTTTTCATACGTATGTACTTTTATTTGTATATAGCATTTCATCCGGTTGTACCCAACAAAAATTATCATGCGTATACTATATATGTATTATGAATAATGAATAAAATAATCTTATACATATTAGGTATACATTTGGTTGATCAAAAGCAGGGGAAATGCAATCATTGATAAACAACTCTAACAGAGAAGATTTTTTGTTTTTACAATTGATTATTTAATGTACACTACAGACAATCTCCACCAAGCCTCCAAATATCTCATAAAACCTTCCTGGACTGTTTAGCCTTGACCTCTATAACTTTGGTACTGATTCACCCTGCCCTAGTACATGAACTGCTTGGTCAACCATCATTGTGTCTTGCCTTGGGTGGTCACGTTTATAACATTCATTAGAGTTTTATGTCATCCATGGGTATTGCAGCTTCTTATACAACCGTGCTACTGATTCCTTGCCAGAATTTGGTTCTTTCATTTTTATAAGTTTTAGTTGTTTGTCATTGTGTTGTCAAACCCATGTGGTTCATAACATGGTAGTTGTGGTATATGAGTTGGCTTGAGTTGACGCCACACTTTCTTCCAAATTTCAAGGAAGTAATTTTGGGAAGTTTTAACGAAGTCCATTACTGATGGAAATCATAGACCCTGGAGAAAAGTTTGCATAAGTTCTATGGAAAGCTTCGTAATGCTGCTAGATGTTGATAAAATTGTATCAATTAGAGTGACCACAATTAAAGTATCGCTACGAAACAATTCTGTATTATCGACTAACTGCGTTAATGCCCGAGGTATTTTCACATATTGCATGTTCCATATATGTAGAATGCTAAAATATACATGTATTAGTTGTCCACCATCACCGGCTGTTTTATTGTAGCAACTCTTTAGCTGTGCATGTCTGTATGGCGAATGTATGAAAGGGCTGCTTACCAAAATACATTAGCATTATTACAATTATTCGCCGACACAACATCTAACACATTGTAATAGCAAGAGCACAAATAGCAGTACAAATGGAATATGGTTGTAAATATTGGGTTGTTACAAAAGAATGCTTTCATTTACTGATGACTGAGTTCACCAATGTTAGCAATCCAAGGCCAAGAGATGCATAATCCAGAAGAGAACTCTATATAAATCCGCCCGTTAGACTAATTCTCTCACTATATTCGTCTACATGTATACATCGGCAATAACCTAAAGAAATTCCATACGTAAAGAAGAACGATAAACCTTGATTCTAATGCTTCCTTTGAATTGACTTTGTACTGTTTGGTTTCGATTTTAGGCGTCTACATGTAGCCCGCAAAAGCCCTTGCATGGTTCCTTTTTTTAGTTTGAGCACATCTTAGTCACTTCATTGAATTTGGATCGCAAAATTACACAAAGTAAACTCATAGTTACCTTCTCTATGAGGCAGACCATGGAGCATTCTGGAAACAAAATTGATGATGCTATCCATGTAGAATACAATAAATAATCTTAGAAAATGTGACGGCTTAGTGAGTAGCGCATTCGACTTTGGATCAGATAACCCAGGTTCAATTCCAGGCTTGTGGGCCACTTTGTGCCTTCTCCCTCGATGGATTTAGAGCGCGCGTTGATCCATAGTCTACCAAGTCTGTGGGGGCAAACCATGCATGGACCATCCGGAAACCAAGCCATGATAATATCCATCTAAAAATAGGAAGATCTTATCTCATCCTATCTTATTTCAGTGCAGTATGCAACAAGAGAAAGGACAGTTTGACATAACGGCCTGTAATCCAGATCATCTCACGGAGGATTTATCATTTATCATGAGAGATATCTACTTCTATGGCAGTATCTTTTCACTGGCTCTACTTTTCATAGCCTTCGTCATCTTTTGCTCATTTAAGTAAGTCCGACGTGTGCACTTTTCCCCTTGTTGTGTGATAAACACAACCTGATGCGTAGCATTACGGTTAACAAAACAACTGGCAGCTTTATTTGGCTTGAAGCTGAGATTTAATGTTGTATCAATACAGGCTGGTGTGACTGCCTGTCTAGTT
>Ga0224511_10004373_pt1 | contig 10653 bp, 10 predicted proteins | sample SF_May12_sed_USG_2_FD_169988 | JGI IMG/M metagenome (GOLD analysis project Ga0224511, IMG submission 169988) | Sediment microbial communities from San Francisco Bay, California, United States - SF_May12_sed_USGS_8_1 | ecosystem: Environmental > Aquatic > Marine > Sediment | place: USA... | reverse complement strand
GTGTAGGTATAAACCCTGGGAGAGACCGGTTTGAGTGTGCTGGCTCGATTAGTATGGAGCAGTGCAATAAGTGGTGGAGATTGTGGGATAGATTGATGGAACTGTGTCATTTAGAGCCCGAGGTTTATGGCCTCAATGTAAGAAAATCTGCTCAGAAAGCTATAGTAGGGCCTTGCAGAAAAATCGGGAGATTGCTACGCGGACGGGATTAAGATTGTAACCGCTGTGCAGCATTAGCTTGACTTGCCGACTGTCTAATAGCGTCCTCGATAGCACCAGCTGAAAATAATGACACCCCTGTGTAAAAACACAGTGTGTGTAATTATTATCATACCGGGATGAATGCTGATTGCGTAAACGCGGTTACAGTAGCTGTCCTGGCTACGACCAGCCTTTCTGCTGACTAAAACAGGCAGCCAGGCCTGAATCAGTGACACCCAAATTCAATTTCTTCGAGGCAATTGAATAAGGTCAATAAAATAACAAACCACAAAGGGTTTTATTATATATTAGGAAAATTCCATTCAGCATGCATCCCCCTGCAGCACCTGAGTTTTTACACACCATGTACCTTGGCTACATTTGAAAGTGGATTTGATCTCGCGAACATAAACCCGTGCCTGAAAGTGGTCATGCTAGTTTAAAAAATGTCAAGGTTTCAAAAATGTCAAGGCGATAGATATATAATCTGTCTCCAATCCGGGCGCTGTCTTTATGTTATTCTCCTCCCCCCTCTCACCTACTGTACAGTGTGGAAGTGTCCCTATGACATCCCTCCGCTGAATGTATATTGGCTGACCCTCTCCCTGGCTCACCGTCTCTCTTTAATGTCCTGACTGTCCCATTGCAGGGTGGCTCGGCAGAAGTTGAGCTGGTGAAGGGCAACATGATAACTCTGACCACGGATGAGAGTCGCTATGAGGATGGTGATATTAACACTATCTTCGTCGACTACAAGAACATCACCAAGGTCGTGTCTCCTGGCAAGAAGGTCTATGTGGATGATGGTCTTATCTCACTCGTTGTACGTGAGATTGGTGAGTGTTATTACTGTACCTAGTCTCTCACCGTTGGTTACGAATTTGTCCCTATATGTTATCCAGTCACTAACCTGATAGCTAAACTCACCCCTAACAGCCATCCCCAATTATCCATACACCCAACAGCCAAGAAACATGAGCTGTAATGGTGTATAGAGATTCGTAAACCATCCGCAGTGCAAGCCCCAACATCCGCCATCGGCCTCAATCGTCCGTTACCGACCTGACCCTAGGCTGTCCACTCCTCTGTCACTGACTTGACCACTCATTTCTACCCGCCATTCGAAATAATCCATACATTCAACGAGCAGTAATGTTGTATTGGGAATCATATTGTACTTTAGCCGCATTGCAAGCCCCAACTGTCCACCAGCGTCAACCATCCACCAAGGCACATATGCCATATCCGGCCATTAACTAGGCCAAAACAGCCAAAACGTCCGCACTGTGATTTCCTCTAAGGTTTTATGATGTGATGATTGCAGGAAGTGACTTTTTGAAGTGCGAGATTGAGAATGGAGGAATGTTGGGTAGTAAGAAGGGCTGTAACCTACCAGGCACCCCTGTTGACTTACCTCCCGTATCTGAGAAGGATATCAGTGACCTACGATTTGGTGTCGAGCAAAAGGTACGACGCTTATCATCAGCTCTGTATTACCTTACCTTCCCTGCTTACCAAGTGTATATGCAGCTTCCTTCGCCGAATTCGTCCCAACTTCAATAAATTCACCCACTGCGCGTAGTATCAAGTGCCATCTGAGGCGAGGCTGAATCAGCCAGCACTGCAGCCGTTTACTGAATGCGTACTTAGCCTGTTCACATTCGGGATCATATACCTTATCATACTAGGACTGTTCTAGTCGCCCCCCCCCCTACCTCAGCAGTCACTGTTGCGTTCGTTTAAGGTTGATTTTATTTTACGTGGATGACATCATTAAGGTAAATCCTTGTTTACAAAATGGTCCAGAACGGAGAAAATAGCAGAAGCACAAATTCATGATCGAGAAACGAAATGAAGGACGGTCCGGTCAAACATCAACAATCGTGTAGGCAGTGGAAAGACTAGGAAATATTAACGGTTGAAATGTTCGAGAGTCAGATGAGGTGTGTGTTTCAGGTGGATATCGTTTTCGCCTCATTTATTCGTAATGCAGAGGGGATTCAGGCTATCAGGGACATCCTGGGATCCGAGGGAGCCTATATCAAAATCATTGCCAAGATTGAGAACCACGAGGGCGTCAAGAAGTAAGCTTTCCTTATTCACTCTCGTGTCTTATTTACTATCAGGCAAGGGCATTGTTACCCCTAGGGTTTGTGAAAATAACCACTGCTTGCTTGCTCAAAGGAATAGCCGGCATCTGGTTGCCAATGCAGTGCAGCAAGTGAATAAAAGCTGCAAATCATTAATTTATTGCCAATCAATCAAATGGGTGATGTCACTGGTATGCTTGAGCTGTGGACCTAATTAGGCGTTAATTAGGGGTAATTAGTAGTCTTGTTACCACTAATAACTTGGTGACTGAGCTATTGCAGAATTTGACGCTAAGATTTGGTCTCAAGCCATCTTATTCATCAAAAATGAATTCAGAGGTGTGGGTGTTGTTACTGCTTCACCTGAAGATGGCTATGGGTGCTGATATAGTTAGATTTAGCATTTTTGTATTACCGCATTTGCCTGCACACGCTGGTAAACACTGGGCAACCTTAAAACATTTTGCAGAAATGCAGTGAATTTAAGATTCCCCAATTACCCTCATTTTTGTGAGTGATCCTCTGTCACCAGGAGTGCCCAGATTATTTCTTCTCTCTGTCCAAGCAAACGCCATGGCAATCTGCAGACGCTCACTACTCCGCTGTTGGCTGCTTCATGTTCAGTTGTCTTCTCTTTGTTTTAATGCTCGTGATCATTGAGAATGGCCAGACCACCTAAACCGTAATTGTATTACTTAGCTGACATACCCTCCCAGAATATTAAAGGAGGTAACTACACTGGGTCTCTGGGTCTCTTCAGTTTGATGACAACTGAATCAATTTATACAAAATTAAAAGTTGAATAAATTGGAATTCCCAATTTCATTATTCACTATTTTTTAGTTTTGACTCCATTTTGGAAGCGACAGACGGTGTGATGGTGGCAAGAGGAGATCTGGGTATTGAGATCCCGCCAGAGAAAGTTTTTCTCGCTCAGAAGATGATGATATCCAAGTGTAACCGCGCTGGTAAGCCGGTTATCTGTGCTACTCAGGTTAGTCTGACAGTATACTGGGAGGCGTGCTAGTGAATGTGGCAAGTTATGCCCGCTTCAAACGGCCGAATCTGAAGGTGCACCTTTCTGCACCGCGCTGGACTTCAAAGGCAGTGTGTCCAGCTGACGAAGCTCGTGCTTTGATGGAGCTAAAATGGAATGGCTACATTAACTGCCAAGTAAGGACAACTCCACATAAAACAGAGATCCCATTATTTTATGGAGTTGTCCTCTCTTTTTGCAAATTCATACCCGATTCTGTTAAAACACCATTCCTAGCGCGAGCTAGGCTGAATAGAACAGCATCGGTACTGTTCTATCCGTCCTGGCTTGCGCTAGGACACCACCTTTGATCTCGGCACGGCATGCTGAGATCAAAGGTGGTGTTGAAAGGTGCACCTTCAGATTCCATCGTTTGAAGCAGGCATTACTGTCACAAGCCGGTATGCAGTGTAACCAATCACCAACCACTGTCTATTGCATGGCTAGTACAATGCGTCTCCATCTTGGGTTATCCGGATCATCATGAGATAGTGTGACCAAAGGACTGGTGTGGTTGTTACATAGAGTTATCCTCCCATTTAGTCAGGGGAGGATAACTCTTGGTTGTTGTGAGTAAATCAGACCATCTCCTGAGAGGCTGTTATGCTCAGGATTAAAAGGCATGTCACACAATGGGAAATTTGTGATTTTGCGATATGCTAATCGCACATCGTAATAAATTCGCAATTCGCGTTCCTAGCCACACGATTGCGATCACTATTTGCTAACTAGCAAGGGTTTTCCGCAGTCACATCACCACAGCCAACAACGCTGCGTAGTTGGTGCCGTACTGGGGTTGTATTCCCGGTCAAACTGTTGGGGGATTTTGCTTGTAGTCAGACTTGACTATCTGCTACTTGCAGGTAAATTCGGTCAGATTTCATTTTATAATCGCCTCCGATGCTCTGGTTCTCATGAATTGTGATTATTTTTTGCTCTACGACAATAACTGCCCCCAAATTGGCGCAAATAAGGTTTTAAGTCAGACGTGGTTGGCTATTGCGAATTTCTACTTTATAGCCTTAGGATTTCCACTGGCTATAGAAATGACTGAACCAATCAGCGCTTTGCAAATTAGTAAAGCAATTTTTCGCGTTGAGTTATTTGCGAAAATTTTGCGAATTTCTTTTCGCAAATTCACCATCATGTGGCAGACCATTAGCTGGATGATTCTTTGTTTTCAGATGTTGGAGTCGATGGTGAAAAAGCCTCGGCCAACTCGAGCCGAGGCCAGCGACGTGGCTAACGCTGTCCTGGACGGTGCTGACTGTGTTATGCTGAGCGGGGAGACTGCCAAGGGTGACTATCCACTCGAGTCGCTGCGTATGATGCACCATATCTGTCGTGAGGCGGAGGCTTCTGTCTATCACAAGGTAGCGCCTCCCTCTCCCACCTCCACCCTGAGTCAGAAGCTGCACCCCCTACCTTGGCTTGTCGGCTTCTTCAAAATATTTAGAGGATGTGTACATTTTACTTGTTTCATTTTTTTGTTATGTGAGCGCATCCCGTTTAACCGGCCTCTGTAGCCTTAAGCTTGTTCTGGAGCGGTAGGGTCTGGGGTTCGTGTGAATGGAACTGCAGTGTGTTACCCAAATGGCATCAGCTGGGGAATTTGCCAATTGTATTATGAGGACGAAAGCTTCGGGTTTTGTTTAAATTTTGCTGAGGTTCGGCCGTATGCTGAAATAACTCTCTCATGGCCTCGCTGGAAGACCTTGTCTCATATAAGAGTGTCAGCCTTAGTCCACTGTTGTATTTGGGGAGTGAAGTATGAAGTGAACCACTGTTGGAATCAGCTGTTGCTTAGGTTGTGCTATTAGTTTATATTTCTTCATAGCCCACTCTCACTGCGCCTTCGTCTTTCCTTCTGATTATAGGGAATGTTTGAGGAGCTGCGTCACTTCACACCGATTCCCACTGATGTAACTCACACTACCGCTGTCGCTGCTGTGGAGGCTTCGCTACAGTGCCTTGCCAAAGCTATCATCGTCTGCACTACATCTGGCAGGTAAGCATTGTCCCCTAGGTGCCCATTGCCCCTACGGTTCCTATCGCCGTTTGCATGCCCTCCACTTCTCTTCGCCTGTAGGTTCTGCCCCCCAGCTCCCTTTGCCTTGTAGACTCCGCTCCCTTTCCCCGTTTGAGCACTGCCCACCACTTCCCCTCGCCTGTAAGCTTCACCCTCCACTCCCGCCCTTTCCTTCAGTGTGGCAGCTCGCCCGGTGATCTGCCCTTGGATAATTATAATTGATGTGTCGTTTTGTAGAACCGCTCACCTGATGTCCACATACAGACCTCGTGCCCCGATTATTACCATTACACGGGACGGTTGCACAGCTAGACAGTGCCATCTCTACAGAGGAGTCTTCCCTATACATTTCATTGGTATGAATACTATACACATCACAATTTCAACCAAGTACCACTAGATAATAGCAAAAGTGACATGATATCGGACTTGTCATCATCATGTAAGAATATTTTGGAGTTGTCCCCACCCTGCTGGATTCACTAGCACATGGTGGAACATTTTCTATAGAGATAGGCGCTTTACTTTACTTTTGTTTGTATTCAAATTATGGCGAAGAGTCCACCTAGCCTTATGACTACTTATCGCAAACTATGACTTCAAATCAATTGTTTTTTTTCTGTAATTGAATGGGTGTTTCTGTTTATTTTTCCTGTAATAGAACGGGTGGTTGTGTGGTTGTTTAATCAGTGCTCGTACTGCTCACAGTTCCTGAACCATGGGGAGATAAAGGTAACAAAACATTCCTCAGTTTTGGTATTATTAATAGAGTTACACGAGTCACCAGCAAACTAGCAATGCGAACACTGCAGTGGGTGTTCACTTAGTGAGTGATGGTGAAATGGTCAGTCAGTAGAAACTAGTTACTAAAAACTAAAATACCTCAGTAATAACCTGACAACTGGGCAATGGGCAGTAGCTCACTGAGTCTCACCAGTAATAACCTGACAACTGGGCAATGGGCGATAGGTCACTCAGTCTCACCAGTAATAGTGAAAAATGATTGGTGAGATCTATAGATACGCAATTCACTGTGCTGATGAGTTGTCAATTCATCTCGCGACTTGCTATGAACGGCTCCGTCATTGTTAGACCAGCATGTTGGCAGGTTCTCTTCAGCCAAGTAATGCGCGGGTGACCGTACGGTTCGGTCCTCCTGGAGTTGCAGATTCAGATTGTCCTTCTGAGCCATGTGTCCAAAGAATCTCAGTCTTCATAGTAACTGTGTGACTAGCTTAGATTATGGGCGGAGTCATTTAGAGGTTGTTTAAACTGAGTGTCTATTAGAAGTTTTTTTAAAGAGATATTTCCGTATAGAGCCTTTCTATCTCCATGGTGGTTTTCCCTTATTAGTCATGGAGATGGATAGAGCCCCAGATAGTGAAGCCTTCCTTTATACAGCAGTTTTGTGTTGCAGAGCCGCGTGTTGAGGACTGGACAGAGGATATGGACTTAAGAATTAATAAAGGAATATCAGTCGGAATTCAGAGGAAATTCCTGAACCCTGGTCAGTCTCATTCTGCTGAGTGAAGCGTGTACATATATACGCAGTGAAAGCATTGGTACTAGCGGAAGCTAGGAAAACATGAGTATGTGTTTGAAAAGAGATTTTTTCGGATTATTTGAGGAGGGGTCTTGATATCTTGATGTTTGATCTGGAACTCAGCGGACAGAGAAGGGAACCCACACACGTAGTGAAATTTGCTTTTGTTTGATGCTTTCTTTCTTTTGTTACAGGTGATCAGGTTGTGGTAGTGACTGGCTGGCGAAAAGGAGCTGGCTTCACCAACACAATTCGCATCATCACGATCCCCTCCAATTTCAAATCGAGGGATGATATCATTGTAAACGTCCTTCAGATGACCTCCGTGTAACTCATCCAAACAACCTTGACATTTCATCTCCCAAGAGTTAGTTGCATGAGTTTTGACGAGTTTTTTCTCCGCAGTTTTCACACTGACTACGGTGTCCGACTGTTTTCCGCACAATCTATATTTTATTGCCTTCATTGTGATTAGCTGCAGTGTCATTGCGTTTTAGGTTGTGGAGATCGCGACGAGTGGTTAATTTTTCGTATTGTCACTTCCGCTAGTTCTATTAACACTTGGATGAATCTCAACGGGGTCAAGTTTATTTTCCTGAATAAAATGTCAATCATTGTTCACTGAGAATTCCAAATGACCATCATCAATACGCAAGAACAGCAAATGGCATCCTTCACACATGGTATTTCTTATTAAAACCTGTTGTCTCTGGATAAATATTGCCTAAATTTATTGATCAGTAATACCATTGTGAACGAATCTTTGAAGTTCACTTATATCACTGAATGATACATCTGTATTGACGGGATAATCTCTCAACCAAATTGAGGTAGTCTGATTATCTGGTTTCGGTTGGGTACTAGATGACTTACACGGCAATACTCCGACTGGCTGAAAGACCCCATGCTTGTACTAATCATGGTTTTCTCTGACAGCTAGCCCTAGCCATTGTGTTATTCCGCAACTCCACCAGCGAACGAGTTGTTCTCTTTGTTATGCTCATCTGTCTTACCGTTTTATGTTTGCACTCGGCTTCTCTGTTCAAATGAAATATGTAGCAGATAGAGATATTTTTCTGCTATATATTACTGAATGAACAGCCAGGCTACCTACTACTTAGGCCATTGTTGACATAGGTTTTTTTATCAATAGCGATTTAATTCAAATGAGTCACAAGATGTCCTCAAATTTCAGAGGTCACAACACTCAACCCAATATTGTCACGTGGGCTTACATCAAAGAACAGACAACACTCAAATGATTTGTGATTACATATTATAACAAAGATCTATCAATGGTATAGCGCGTTAATTCGGTTGTTATCAGTTAACATAGCCGCCTAAGTAATTAGATGGCTAGAGTCACTACTTTGTTGTGGTTACCGTATCATGGTGTCAGATCGAAGTGGCTATCACACGGTGTAGCGAGTACACTCAGTCACTCAGGTATAGATATCCATATCCGTCCCTCAGGCTAACTCATTTGCTACAGCATCTCACTGGGACCTTATTTTAGCAAGTGTTTAATGGAATAATACAGCAGGTGAGTACTATGCTGTTCTTTCAGAAGGCTAAAAATCTTTATAGCATTGTGGGCAGTGTGGTCAATTATTTTCTATAGCCTAAAAGTGTTGATTCATAGAAATTAATTTTGCTGTCCACTTTACGCAAATCAGGAGATAGACCAACTTGTAGTCATAATCGGAGAAATCTTACCTAGCACACGAGCACGAGTATACATCACACATTATTAGCAGTATGCATGGTACCCATAGAGTGATCCAGCCACATGTGAGGTATAGAATAAACAATCCAATATCCACCAGACTACCTCATGTCTGACTAACGCGCCGCATAGAGGGACGATTTCATGAACCACAATGTTATCGCGCGCAGATCATTGGCCGCTCAGTCCCCAATACCCTGGCGTATAAAACCCACCGTAACATGGAATAGGTCTGCTTTGGTTCGTTTTTGCTGTTCTCCCCGGGCATCCTACTTGGCAAGCATTTCCAAGCCTGAGGGTTGATCTGAGTGATAAAAGCTGGAAACTAACTGATCTCTCACTCAGGGAGGAAAGCAGACAAGGGCATGGACATGGCTATGGTCAATGGACAATGGCTTTTTATCTTGCCCCAAGTGCTCTAGCTACTGAGCTACCCTACTATCCAATTGCGATGTAGCTACTGAGCTATCCCACTATCCCATCGCGCCCCACCTGCAAGCCATCTAGCTATCCCATAGTTGTCTAGCCATTGAGCTATCCACTATCCCATTGCGCTCTAGCCGCTGAGCTATTCCACTGCCCTGTAGTGCTCTAGCCACTAAGTTATCTCATTATCTCCTTATTCCGATCAAAGTTATAGGCCGCTGCAGCAATGAGGTAGATGGGAAGTTATGTTATTGTGTCTCATGGGGCAAAGTCACTGAGCACATATCATCGATGATTAGTCAATGCATTAACACAGTGCAGTGATTTACTGTATCATTCCATTGACCTATGGGTTATCAATTTTGCATGGCCTTATGATTCTATTATGCCGTAGCATTGCAAGATGCGAGTTCATCTATGGCCCTTTTTCAATATTCTAGTACCCCTTTCTGGTAAGCTAACAAACAGCATTGGTAGCGCAATTAGAATTTTATACGTATTATAATGGTTTCTGTCAGTTTAAGACTTTCTGGGCACAAGGCCGGGGCAGCTGCAAGCTGTTGATGGCGGATCATAGGGAAATACGTTCCGAAACGGCAATCGGCCCACGCGTCTCAGCTGATGATGTGTGCTGATAGCTACCACTAAGTCAAAAAGGAAAATTCATACAGTTGAGATGTTTCACCTGTAAGATACCCGTAACACTGTCCCTCTTGCAACTCATCGCTAGGTAATTATTATGTGCAGTATAGTTTGTATTCCCTATAGTGATTATACAGAGAGAGAGAAGAATTAAAGAATCACTCAGTCATGTTGTCTGCCTTGCCGCAGCCGTTAACAACCATTGTTACCGAGTGAATTCAATAATAAGTCAAGCGTACTGTTTTCCATAGAAGCAGAAGAAGAGTCAATACACTGTAAGAATACTCTGCTTGGTGAACGGATCTATCCCTGACACGGAGGAAACTGCAGGTTGGTGTTATTCCATTTACCTCCGTGTCTTAATGGTTTTACCTTCTCTCTGTGATCTATGTAAGGGCTCTACTAAGATCACCAGGTTCACTTGGATGGCATCATTAAGTTAATGGATTGTTTTAGGATGGTCCACAGTTTGCTCCATAGGGTTGGTACTCTATGGGCGGGCCTCCTTGATTTAATATTGCGACACGAATTTAGCCAGGAAGTAAGCCCAAAGTGACGCACAAACATGGGAATGAAACCGGATCACGAGCTAGGGTATCTCTAGTATCTCATACAGGTGAGGAGGTTTGTTGAAAACTGTTGTAGTTAAAAGGGTACCATTGTGAATCGAGGCTGCAGTTGTGAGTTAGTTCTGGTACTAACCCTAAGATTTATAAATACTGCTGCACCCTTACGGTGGTGAGCAGATGTGCCTGTGATTTGGATGATTTCTTCCTGTTCTACGTTTGCGTAGCCATCCTTTCAAACCATTCTGGGCACATGCTCATCATGGATCTGGAAGGATGACGAAGGGAACGAAAAGACACACCTCCCAGCCCGGTGGACACACCTCCCAGCCCGGTGGACACACCTCCCGGCCCGGTGGACACACCTCCCGGCCCGGTGGACACACCTCCCGGC
>Ga0224511_10004372_pt1 | contig 10654 bp, 4 predicted proteins | sample SF_May12_sed_USG_2_FD_169988 | JGI IMG/M metagenome (GOLD analysis project Ga0224511, IMG submission 169988) | Sediment microbial communities from San Francisco Bay, California, United States - SF_May12_sed_USGS_8_1 | ecosystem: Environmental > Aquatic > Marine > Sediment | place: USA... | reverse complement strand
AAAGCTGAAATTAAACCACATATCTGTTATATTACCTGCTGGGTGTATTGCAGAGATTTAGGGTGTGTAATTGTCCAAGAAAACATGAGATTATATTATACTTTAACCAATGCCTTTTTACAAAATACGTGTATATAATCCTCATTCTTTTCTCTTTTTTTTGCATATCAACTGCATATTGTTAGTGACATTTAAAGTTGCATTTCTTTACGGAATGCTTTACATAAACGTGTTACATGTTGTTTTTAATTGACTTGAAATATCATCAATTACACTTTCTAGTATACACGTGCTATGCATGATTAAAACGTTATGAACATTGTGTATGAAACCTTAATTAGTATCAACACATTAAACTGTACAAACCTTACCATGACTTTGCCATGTTTTAATATTTAATAAATGTACATTATTTTGACGTTAATGCAACACAAAGAGCTAAAAGTGTCTGTTTGCAATTTATGTCCAGTATATAACGCATACATCGGTTATTCACTGTATTTAATCAACTTCTATTATTAGAAAAGATACATCCCAGACGATGTTCATTGTCTTTTAAAGTAGACAATAAAATTATATTACAGCAACAGTAACATTTGTCGCAATCAAAAATCTGCGCGCAAGCGGCGGATAAGGTTGTGATTTCATATGACCGACGTCAATATTGTTTTCAATACTACGCTACAAAGGCTACAAACATGTTAGGGTCAAAGGTTTTAACCCTAATGGGTGCAACAAGCGTTATCCGCAATAATTCATAGTTCCGCAAATTCTCAAACTCCTCACATTTGTGTTGAAATCCTTTGTTCAAGTGTTAAGGTTTATCCCAAACAGGAAGTATGCTTTCTTTACTAAGTCGTATTGTCACATGACAATATAATCTAAATCCATTGGATTAAAATTGACCACGTATTAGTTAGAACACAAAATGATAATTCTTAATGGTTAAGAGAAGCGCAGCGAACGAAGTGAGCGAGCTTCCTCTTAACCATTGAGAAGTATCGTTGTGTTCTAACATACTTAGAACATAACTTTATTTCTATTGGTTGCCCATTAAGCAATACATGAAGTCATTTATGCATGAATGATGTAACCGATTCACTTTTGTGATAAACTATGGTATCATATTTAAAATGTGCAGTGGAATATTTGAATGAAAATAAAATGGATAAATCGCCGCAATTGCACATTGACTGATAAAGTACATGTAGGTGACTTAAAATTATTATATTTTGGTGAAAATTGTTTTTAATTGTTTCATAATTTCTATGCTGTGTTAATGTAAGGCCAATTAAACCTAACAAATTGGTTATGCTATATGACAAGAAGTAATGAGAAATTGATCATTTAAAAAAACCCAAAAACATGATCGTTGTTTTAAAAAGCATTTACTTCTTTCACGTTGTAAGGTTTTGTTTAAATAAGCATTTAAATTACTTTTCCAATTTTCATGTCAGTTAAGCCAATGTAAATCATACTGTCTTTTAACACATATTTTTTTCTTGGCCCAATCTTCGTTCTATTGAACCTGTTTCAATAGCCACCTTGATCAACTATGTTTTGTATATGTAGAGCTAATCATCCCAACATGGCATGCTTTACTGAGCCAAATATGGACAAAAGGCGGAGTTATAAATTCCCACTAAGGCATCATGTGACTTCCATTAAGTGCCAACTCTTAACAACTAAGAGTGGCTCTTAATGGAGGCAACCAAGTCATATTATTGGCTAGAAATGTAGGTTATGTTCTAAGTACTGTTATAAATGATCATGATTGACATTTGCGGCACTGTCTATTAAGACTAGGTCTGGTTGATTTTTACATGACACCAGCGTCATGTGAAGAAGCAGTCGGTCGGTGGAGATTAAGAAGGCGCGTACCCATGGCTGGTAAGATGGGTTAACCGCAATTATTTAACATAAATCAACGTAAGAAACAGTGATAAATCACAACTACAAACACATATATGCAACGTCGATATGTGTGTTTTAATAATTTATAAAGTGTAAGTTTTGCAAAAGCGATATTCTTTAAAATACACAACTCATCAATGTACGAGTACTTTTAAATGAATAACATATTAATGCCATACTTTACAATTGAATGTTACGATTAGTTTCACATATTCCATAAAACGCACTGTCTACCAGTCTTGCTAGAGGCAGTCTATTAACTGAGAAATATGGTCAGACATTATCCCCATGGTTCTTCGAACGTTAGAATTGTCCGTCTGGATACATCAATTGAAATACAATGCATATGTATTGAAAGGGTCAGCGCCAAAAGCATAAACTAATTCAAGAAAGAAATGTTAGCCCGGTAAATGAACGCACTCAGCTTTTTTGCCCCGGCGTTTCAGGCCTATAAGGAAATGCATGAAAATAAGGGTTTACATAATAATATAATTCTTTTTAAGTGGATAGATTTTGTAAAAAAATATATCTTCATTTCTTCGAGAATTTAATTAAATGTAACACAAATATGCTAATAATAAACAGTTAAGGAAAACGCTCCTACATAAAATCAAGATTATCATAAAAAGTATGCTTTGGTTACAGAGCAGACGTCTGAAAGATACCGTAAAACGGCCACTGGTCTTTTTATTTTAATATGTTGTTATATGTATAATTACACAACGCATCATTTGTATTTACGTTCTTAAAATCACATGTTAAACTTTCTAACAGTATTAGTGTATGTCAAATCTGACACCAATCACCAATTAAATTAAATTCAAATGCTATTTCAACATTGGAATGTTTCTATTAATTTTGGCAAGTCCAGTGTAACTGTTGTCACCTAAAGCCGTTCACGACCCGAGGTCAATATACGTTATGGTAATCGCTCTTTGAACCAGACAGACAGTTTCGTGCATCTTGCTATTGTCTATACGTTCAACCTAAGGACAAGGATAGAATATCCCAACTTCTGCAAAGAACAAAGAATGCATTATTTTCAATGTCTGCGCAAGGTTCCATAGCCAAGTCGTACACCCTAAACTGTCTGTCTGAATGAACATTCATTAGTGTGTTTATAGGAATAAGAAGATTATAAAAAAAATTTGGTGCATACTCAATACTATTTATTCAACAAAGTGTTTCCTTTTAACAATGGGTACATATTATATAAATAAATATCTGTTTTAATCGAAATTTATTTCCAAAACAATAACATTAAAATTGCAACAATCTAACTATGTATACAATCACTCATTTAAATAGAATGATTTTATTCAGTTGACTTTGTTAAATAATTACTAAAACAGGTAACCACAGTTTACAATTGACGTTGTACTTGATGGCGTTCTTCCATTTCTGTACACAAGACGGAAATTAAAATACAATTCATTATTCGATGGAATACATTTTTTTACAATCCAGATGTCGTAATTATCGTTTCCCAATGAAACATAACGTTAGACAAACATGTTCGTTAATTTAAACAAGACCTTCTTGAAAATTTTACAGCACAAACATATTTCATGACTTTCAAAGTGTAAACCTCGGAATCTGGATGTAGTGAGTGTAACCTTATAATTATTGGGTAATATGTCAGACTTTTTACTATAAACCGGTTCACATATGGAGACACAATTCATTTTATCCATAAAATACTTTGTTTGACACGTAACTGTTCATTGTTTCAATATAAAAACAATATCCCAAAATTTTAATCTACGAACGAAGCAAAATTTCGTAAAACACACGCATTACAATAGTGTGGCCTTTATTTTGTCGCGCGTATCAGATTCATCCAATCGAAAAAGGGATTTTCTCCATACAGACATACGTCATTATACAGAAATGTTGGTCAAAAGTGAGCTTAGACGGCGAAAACATCAATTACAGAAAACTATTTATATACTTTATTGTAAGTTAAATAAATGTGGCAATAGCCTATATCAAATACATATTTACAACCTACATACATCTAGTATAATAACCAGATGCCATACGAAATGACCACCTGTTCATGTACTTCATGTTTTCCTTTCATTAAAGAACAACTAGCATTAATATTATAACACATTGTAAAACTTTTTCAAAACTCGTTTTCGCTTTACGTTTCGCGTTATTATGTTCAAGCGCTTGACACTAATAATTGCAATGAATCAAGGACGTCTAAACAGTTTAAACTAGCAAGTCTGTTAAAATAGTCCAATAGTATACAGACGGACGAAATGATTATTTACGTCGTTAACTGTATGTGTTTGTTGTAACTATGGACGTATTATTGTATCACATAGCTTATCCCTGCATGATATACATTTTTGAGTCTTGTTTATACAATGTTTTGGAACATGCGGGTCATTCGGACTGTATGTCATCATGTTTCCATCATCTATGAGTGTTTGCCGAGTCCAGTTACGTTGGACCAGTGCTGACCAAACACTTACGACCACAATTGTCCTATTCCGACTAAGTTTGGCAAATGTGGAGCACACACTTATATTCTGGCCACAACAACTGAAAACTTATGATTCCTTCATTCACACTCATTATCACATTTTCCGACAACCTGGATCATACATGAACATAAGGCAGACATCCTAGCGCATTCAAAACCGCAAACCTCAAAGTTAAACCTTTGTGTGTTTACGCAAAAGAATATTCTAAAAACTCGTTTACTATTATTTTATTTATTGGATTTTTTTCTGCATTATCTGAAACGAAAATAGATTACTATTCACATGGCAAGACCGAATAAACAAGTATAACGAATTGTATAGATTTAGAGGAGTTAATCAATATTCTACCAGTTCATGAGAGGCGTTGTAGCTAAACAGATCGCTTAGTTCAACTTACTCCACAGGGAACGGAGTGAGTAGTTAACTGACCAAACAATCTACTCGATTGTCATTGTCATTGTCTTAATGTTACTGACATTTATGTTTCGAAATAAATCCAGGAAGATCATGAATAATAAATGCAAGATCAAATCACTGTTAGATACCATTCGATAAGAATAAATACCAACTAAATCAGTACAACAAGGACATAGAGCGTCAGCACTTTATACAAAATAAGGTAACACGTACTTCTTAGTAAAGTTATATAGACATATAAATCAGCTGATATAAGATAAATGCACATCAAACTCATTTAGTCCCACTTTGTGTAAAACCAGTATATTTCTGTTGTATGTCTTCATAAAACCTGTTGGTTTACTTTAACGATTATTTATGCTTAATTCGAGATGGCATCAATTATATTTTCCAATATACTCTAAGCAGTAACAGTATCGCATCAAGTAGGATCAAATAAACAGTGTCAAAGTGTACAGGTATAGAAGATGAATGTTATAATAAGAAAAGTGCATGGTGGCATCGCATACAACAATGTATGGGAAAACAAACTTTTGTGTTTTGTCATACATCTAACATTTCCGTTCACACACTTAGTTTGCATTGAAGATCACATGCGTTACATTTAAGCTTGCACATATTCAACCACTATTTAGTATAACATACCTAATTACATAATAACCATTACTCATTTAGAATAGGTAAAAGGAAATGCTTATGCACGTTTTAAGTGTCCTTCAAAGTAATATAAATCGTAACTTTTTGTCATACAGCAAGACTAGCACGGGGTAAAGACTTGTCTTTTGCTTCACGATTATATGAACATGCATTTTAATCATGTCTTTGTATAATATAATTTCCTATGATATATACTTCGACAGTGTTATTTGTTTTAAAAGTAAATTAAACAAACCTCTAGACAAAAATAAAATCGCCATCATCAAGTATGTAAAAGTAAGAGTAGTATGCAAACATAAATTGAAGAGAGGTTTAAAGAAAAAATGGACCCCAAGTTATGTGTATTGCCTTACTCTTGTTTTTAAGTGGTCATGCATGGCATTTGGCAACGGGTATTGTGGTTCGGCTGATTTTTCGCCTTTAATATCATATAATATACGAACTACTATGAAATTAAAGTGCATGATTTGTTTAACAATAAAATCATAACATAAAGTACATGTTAGACAGTTGTCAGTTATCGATAGTGTATGTAGCACTAATTACGCTTATGTTGGCTACTTAAAAGCAAAAACTAGCACCAAATTGACGGTTGTGATCTGAACTACTCAGTGTTAAAACGCCGACAAAAATAATTATATGTTGATCGATCGATAAATCAACCCGTCAGCCAATCAACCAAACAACCAAATGATGTGTATGGTGTATATAAGGAAACTATACTCGATGATGATGAACGTGTGACTTTCTTGCGTATAGAAATTGTCCTAAAAGAGTATGTACATAATACAAATAAATATTCTGTTTTTGTTCTGTTGAGAAGTACGAAGCAGTGACTTAATGGCATAGATCATCCCTTTGCTCTCTGCTGAACGACTTCCTGTTTCTACTTTTACGTTTTCGGTTCTGTTGACAATATAAGCCGTCTTTAAAGCAATAAACTGAACACGACAAATAACATAAAACTATATTAAAATGGTATCTGTTCATTATTTGAAGAAAGTTCCTTTGACAAAAATAGACTATCCTTGGCAGGAACGCGTCTTCTAGATCTACTGTACAGCAGCTATTCCATTTCCTCAAATAGTTAAATTAACTATGTACGCAGCACTTTTCCTTTTTCTGAGCTTGTTTACAAACCTAATATTGTCAAGGACTCATATGTGTCCGAGTCTGACAGTTTGGGTCCAATTGACCATTATAGCGATATTGAAAATGTTGTATCATTTGAAAGGGCTTTGTTTGAAGACTACAGTTTCAGAAACAGAATAAAATACTCCACTTACTTATGTCAGTATCACCACATTGAAACACATACATAAAGCATCATAAACGGTGCACATGTCAAATATAAGGGCGATTCAATTTTATCAATACATTGGTGATTAATTAAATAAGATATAATTTTGCAAATATATAATGTATTTATTTCATTTTTAAAGAATATTGACACTGAATTTCTTTTAACTGTTTAGTATGTCGGTGAAACTCTTCTTTAAATACCATGCAATGTGCTGTGTTATTTTGACGTCATTTTTGCTATGCGACGTCATTTCGTCAATTGGGCCCAAAATCTCAGACTGTGACACATATCTTATTGTTATGTGTAATTGTTTGGTTTTGCAAAAATGGTTAGGTTATACCACAGGTTTCATTGGTTCACTAGAACAATATATGCTTTCTCTGCAGCCAGCTGTAAGGAACAACAGAACCAGACGTAGCGCACATTATATTTATAGTCGTAACGGAGAAAGTAAACGGGTACCTGACTGCCGTAATATGTCATTAGCAGTGTCTGTGTGTGTGGTGTTAATAAATATATAAAAGCAACTTTAAAAGAATGGTATAATTTTGCACATGAAGTTTTAAAATGACCGCATTTTAAACATCAGTTTTCTTATTTTTGTTGCATGCGTGCTGTTTTATTGTTCTGTTTAGAAGTATATAACATTTGCTTTAAATGGATCTTCCGTTGACACACAACTTGATAACTTCCTACCTCTTGCATATACGGGTTTGATGACCTATTGGTTACAAACAGAAGGAATCCAGATATAGCGAATGGCATGAAACTATAAAAGACATCGATAACAGGCAAATACATTACGAGAAAAAAATGCCTATGACATGAATAGACTGTCATTGACAGGCTGATGACACAGTGCGTGTTTTAGTCTTATTTAATTGAATTTATCCGATTTTATTAAAAGTTTTGTTTTTTAAAATTGACAAATTTTCTGAAAGTTTGATTTCTCATGATAGAAAGCACAACTTACTGACCATTGTTAGTATGTAACAAGAAGATATATGTATAAAAAGTTAAATTATTTCATTTGTAGATCAAGTGAATACAATAGATGGCCCGAAAAGGCTGGTCCGTCAAGACGCCATTTTGGACGGGCTGTTGATAGGTTAATTGCGATCGTCAGTGTCTCAACGTTACTGATGTTTACGTTTAGACGCATTTCCTTGAATATCATGAATAATAGATGCAGGAGGGAATCACAGTTAGATACCATTCGATAAGAATATAGGAACAAACAACGTACGCCAAAGACATATAGCGTAAAGGCGTTATAAGTGAATATACCACGTAGTTTTTGAATTATATATTATAAAATATCATACAGGTAATTGACTAACTTGTGCAATACCAGTATATTACTGATGCATGTCTTTACAATACAATCGTGCTGGTTTACGTCAACTACTTTTTATGATTAATTGAAATAAATCGAGATGGCATCAGTAATATTTTTCAAATCAAATATATTCCTTTAAGTGCAATTAACACATCGATTACGATCCAATAAAAAGTGAAAAACGAATGCTGTTTTTAGAAAATTGCATCTACTGACACATCTATTGGGAAAACAAACGTATTTTGTGTCATACAATGCTTTTCAGTTTCCCACTCTAATAATTGCATTTGTGACCACATTTGTTTACTAAAAGCGATAAATATGTCACATACTGATTATTCGGTAAAACCTAGGTACTCCTATGTGCAGGGTAATCATTACTTATTTATACTAAGTAAAAGGAAATGTTTATACACGTACAATGTATAAAGTATTGGTCTTTTTTTACAGTAACATCAATCGTAGCTTCTTTTGTGAATACAAAGAATAACACAAGAAAAAGCATGCTTTTTGGAAGTATAAAAATGCATTTGTCATGTCTGTATATAATTTAATTTTGAATAATATGATTTGACTGTGTTATTTGTTGTAGAAAGTTAATGTAGTATTTAATCCTTGAGTATTTAATCCCACTCCACACTCCTGTTTGACAAACCTCAAAACAAAATCATCGCCATCATGGATTCCCAGCATTGGCAATGTATGTGTAGAGTGCAGAACACGTTTCTTTATTCTTTTAATGAAATCAGACTCTATTATTAGTACGGATATATCGCAGACGATGCTCATTTAGGGTTTACAATTAGTTTTTTTTACTGACGGTTTCGTTACATGCATTACACACAGATAAGTACGGTCTGTTGCCACTCGCAGTCACTAAACATGTTCGAACTTTGAAAGTTATTAAATTTGTTGTGTATGTTATTCAAGTAATGAAGTCATGCACCCATCAAGTTTTGGACTGTATTGCTTATTGTTATTAGCCTAAATGCCTTGGTTAAACATCTATTTGGTTTCGATAACGATTGCGCGGTAATACGTTTAATTGAACCCTTTTCATTGCCGTTTCTTAAGCACGTGCAGTTATGGAAAATGTTAGGACGCCGTTAATACCTCAACACACCGACTTCCGAGTGTGATATTTCATAAATTGACTTTATTCTGGTAAACATTTGTGTTTTAATGCCAATGTATATCATTTGGTAACGGTTATTTAAGTTTAATATACAAAGTGTCATGTAAATAAAGTACATGCTTGGTTTATGAGTATAAGGTCAGTGGCGGTTCCAGGATTTGAGGGGGCGTAACTTTTGCAACGGGTGAGGGGTTAAGGCAAACCAGTATTCCCATCTTTTCCCTGCATTTAGAAAGTTAAATGAATGGACAGTTCCACAAATGTCAATCATGATCATTTATAACTGTACATGGTCAATTTGTATCCAATATATTCGGATTATATTGTCAGCTGACAATCTGACCTAGAACATACAAAAGAAAGCATATTTCCTGTTTGTGATAAACCTTATCACAAGATCAAAGAAAATACGCCGCTTGGGGAGAAGCTTGAAAATTTGTGAAACTATCCATTATTACAATAATTCTGGTTATAGTTTTATTAATATAATATACATAATCGCAAGCGTAGCGAAGTGTGCTGAAAATTACCGTTAGAAAATCGTATAACTCATACAGTCATACAACGGGTATTTTATTTAATACTAGTAAATGTCTAAAAAAGCAACCTATTGCGTTGTAAATATTATTGTCGTAAGTTAATACGATATAATGTACGTAATACCATAGGCGCTGTTCTAAGTTGTTGGTTAGTAAATTATATATTTTCAGACTTTAAGACAGTATACATCTCAGCGTTGAAGAAGCTTAAATATATGTTTTGGAAAATAGTGTTGAAGGTTATAGTAAAATATGGAAAATTAATGAGTGGGGCATAAAAATCATTTGCGCGCTCCCTGGATCTGCTAGTGAAATGTGAAAATTCATATAAAACAGGTGTCAGCTATCGATACATAGTGTGTATGTAGCACTTATAACGCCTTTGTTGGTTACTGAAAAACTAAACAAAAAACTAGCACTAAATTTACCTGACCGTTGAGATATAAACAGATCAGATCAGTGCTAAAACACCGTACAATAATTAACAGTAGATCGATTTAAAAATCAATCACACAGTCAAATGATATGTATGGTGTTACTAAAGAAAGTATAAAGATAATGTTAAGAAATGTTTTTGCGCGTAGGATTTGACTTTAAAGCAGCTGTCCTCCAGAATATACTAAAAAATCAATAGTTACAATTTTACATAGTTGTTAGAAAAAAACAACTCGTATTTTCACTTTTTGGCTTTGAAAACAGACAATCTTCTTTTCTTCGATTAGGCTATTCCTACTATACATAACGGCTACTGCGTTAAGAACGCAGTAGATTATGCAAAGAAAAACGATGTTTTACCAACGATTTGTCAACTGAATTAAGGAGTCAGTAATAATAGATTTCTCCACTGAACATAAC
>Ga0224511_10004371_pt1 | contig 10655 bp, 5 predicted proteins | sample SF_May12_sed_USG_2_FD_169988 | JGI IMG/M metagenome (GOLD analysis project Ga0224511, IMG submission 169988) | Sediment microbial communities from San Francisco Bay, California, United States - SF_May12_sed_USGS_8_1 | ecosystem: Environmental > Aquatic > Marine > Sediment | place: USA... | reverse complement strand
GTCTCTCGGTTTTATGGAGATACCTCTGTATACCACCAGCGATATGTAACTGCCCTGGCATTATGCATGTCTACAGGCCAATGGCTATCAAATCATCACAACCAAACAGTAACAATTTTGCTGTTTAAAAGCGCTTTGAATCAAGAATGTTAACAATGTCCAACTATATCCAGCTTAAGTGATTGGCAGTGTCATGAACGTAAGTGACTATAATGAAAACACCTATCTAATTCATTTGCAAATCCCGCTAGTAATTTACGTTCCCATTGGCAAGGTTTCGCGAATAGACTGTATGAATGACAGGGCAAGATGCAAGGATGTATGTAGAGTAGACACTACCTATTGAGCCAGTACAGGGGACCAGTCCATGTGATGGCTTCAGACCCACGATCCCTGTCCAGGAAGCTGGTACTCTAATGGATCCTCCCTGATCTCCGCCTATCGCCATATCCACAAAGCCTCCAGCAATCTAAAATATAGAGCCTTTGTGGTGTAGTAGATGCTGCAATCAGTAGATACATCATCAAGTCATGGGTGAATTATATTATACTTCATCATGCAATGCCTACCAATGCTGCACAGCCAGAGCTTGATCCACCAGTAACTCTAGTCTCATCATGAGGGTTACGGACAGGGCCAGAGATACTTGTGAATGAACTTCCTGTGAAACACTGGTCCTCGCAGACTGCCGTTCCAGCAATAATTCCACCTGCAAACACCACACAAAAAACTCACCACTTGGGTAGAGGGTTGCTCCTTATCAGAACCTATTCGCAATTTGTAGCAAACTTGCATATAACAGAAGCGACGTTCAATGAGTTTGCGAGCATTTCCCAGACTGTTTGATCACACCAAATCATGGAGAGACCGACCGAGAGAGACTTCTTCAGACAGGTTTCTGGAATATCAGCTATGATAGAAGTTGGGAGAGGTGCTCGATTCAAAAGAGGAATGCTCTCTCATAGAAAGTGAAATGACAGGTCACCTGAAGCAATCCCATTGTGGTTTATAGAAATGGAAAGCCAAGATGTCAAGATCCATGAAACCCAAGGTCACGTGAGGTGTTCGCGATCTAGATTTTCTCATTTATCAATGGCTTACTTACACTATGTGAGGACCCTGTGCGTGGCATATGAGGATCGAACTGAAACGCATCGCTGGAGTCCGGGATGACCATGAGCACTACACTCACACAACAGGATTTTAAAAGGGGTATGCATTTGGGTTCTAATTCTAACCTGCATCTAGGATGCGTGTAACGACAGTAGCATCATATTCAGGTGTATATCCCTGCCACATCTTTGATCCATTCTCCATAGGTATTCCTGCCACTGCTATATTATCCTTGATAGCAATTCTTTTATCACTCAATATACCTGATGGTGCCCCTGATATCTCCACCTTATGGGACCTGGAAATAAACAATGGTTTGACAAGTACATTGAAGCTGTTGGGACCAGTAAATGAGAGATGAATCAGCAACCCTGTATAGGATGTAACCACAAGGAGAAGGTGGGGGTGAAACTAACCAGGCATTGTAGGGGTTATCATCCGAAGATGGCCTCACTCCACCTTTCCTTAGGTATTTTACCTCTAATTTGTCCTCAGGTAGTCCTTTCATTCCATCACATGCTGATAGGGCACCGTTCACATATTCTGTATGAAGAATGACATGAACATAAAGGCGTGTGATATGCCTAACACGAATAGAATAGGGATCTCGAACTCAACCTGGCTATGGGAGTGAGACTACTTACTACACACAGATCAAAGCGCTCGCAGTATCTCCATAAAAGTATTCATTCAAAGGGTAGATGAAATAGTAGTTCTATGAAGACACTATGAACGCTGGGTAGACTAAGGATGGAACGATGGGTTTACCCAATAGTTGGTAGCATACTGGGCCTTGGACAGGGGCGGTCCTGGTTTAATTCACCGGTCGGGCAAAAACTTTGTCTCTCGTGGTAGCCTTGTTGATTTCGGATAGTGAGATTAAATAGATGAGGTCCACCAATAGATTTACTTTCTCTATTGGAGCACACGGGTAAAAGCACAAAATGCTCTTAATGGCGCAGTCAATAGACTCACTGACTCACCATTCCGTACCACTCCTGACAGATGCTCTGTCTTGGAGACACGGAATGATTTTATTTAACCGGTAGTTTCTCCGCTGTCGAGTTCTAACAAAATACAAAGACCCATGCTTCCAACAGGCATATAAGGTTTGCAGAAATACCAGGAGCTTCTTACCTTTGTTAATCATGGGATTTCTACAGCGAAATTTCTGCATGTACTAACGAGACCAAAAATCACCTAATGAATTCTAATGATGTGTCAACCACGCTGATCTGTTGGGTAAAAACAGAAATAGCGTGCAGATCATCAGAATTACCACCACACACACTGTAGCAAGGACTCTATCTACCGTTTTCACCCTACCGAGGTAATCAGGTAGCTCGTCTAATGTGACTTTGAGGCCGAGGTCGGAGGAAATCGCCGCAAGATCATCTAGTGTAGCTGGGCGAACCAAGGGCACTGAATCTGAAGCAAACACATTTGAAAAAGTCAACACATGGCGTTATGACAACAGCGCGTTTTTGTATGGAATTATCCTAACTTTAGGTTAACTCTATGGTGTGAATCATAGAGTTATCCTACAATTAGAAAAACTCTATGGAGTCAACCATAAAGTTATCCTGGAGTTAGAGTATGGGGTACTGCATGAGGCTTTGGGTACTTACAGTGATTGGCGGGATTATTAGTACTAGTCATAATAGTAGCCTGAAGTAGATTGTTCCAATCATACAGCCTTCAGATGCAGAATGCTAGTTTCTTGCAGTCTTATTGAGTGGATCCAGTCAGGGGCTGATGGGTGAAATACATACATGCCACTCAGTGAAAGGAATTTTTTGTTGCCAAATTCCATTAATTACAAGCGTAAGAAGTTCGATTTGATCCTAAATTGAGGGAGACCATGTACTGAACATAACCTGCATGCCAATATGTGGGCGAGAGGACCGCAAGTTGCTTATCACTATTGTCTTATCTTGAAAAATACTTGAACAAATTGCTATCCTTTGTCTATACGGCTTAGTTTGGTTGTGGTCATACGATTTTAATCAGATTGAAACGTCTGTATTGAAATCTTTCAAAACTTCCAGGGTTATATGCGTGTTTGCTGACCAGCAGCTTTATATCTGCGGCGCACGGGCAGCTTAAGTATGGTACGATCATAAACGTTGCTAGCTCTCATTGCATTTCCATATAAATCCAAATAGCTCTGTATCATGATGTATGCAGAAACCCCCATGTGCCTGTAATCCGACCCTATAATCAGGTTGATAGTTGACAAGTACAACGCGGTGACAACATTTTGACAAAGGACCGCTTTGGACAAGTGACTCCGCCATCCGGGGTCGCCCACTACTGCTGCATTCACGGAGATTGGGAGGCTATGATTCCGCGTAACAAGAAGGGTAACTCTATACTGAAGCTAAACAAAAGCAACTTAGGGTTTTATCCATAAATTAAATCTGTGCTTACTTTTATAGGAGCCGTGGTTAATAAATAGACATGCCAGGTTTGTGAATAAGAGTGATGTATTATTGATAGAACTGTGCTGTTGAATTAGTTAAGTTTGAACTCTATGGCGTAAGCCGAGCTCAGTAGATCAGCGTCTTCGTAATGTCTTCCGGTTAACATCATTCCAACTGGCAACAATTTCTCACCAGAATCCTAGAAGAGATACATCATCATATGCTAGCAAAGTGTCACTCCTAGTAGACAAACTTGCATTATTCGTCAAGCACAAACAAAATACAACACTTGGTTCAAGATCGAAAGATTCAGGGTTTAAACCATGCTGGGGTCCTACAATGAGTATGAACTCCTCACTTATAATCTGTAGCTATTACCAACCCACAAAAAGTCCCAGGATAAAGGGGCCTGGTAAGTAGGATGCCCTAGATAGAACTCACAGAGAACAAACACCACTTTTGCACAGAAAGTAGGCAACTTACATTAGGCACAAAACCAGCATTGATGCTAATGGATGGATGACCTGTTACATTGAACATGGCTGTATGTTCAGTCATATTTGCAACCAGAGTCATGTGTTCTGTAACAAAAATCACCATGCGCGCAGTAAGTAGATGGCATAGGTGAGTGTATATTGACTACTACATACAGACTATAGAAGCGCTGGTTTAGTGGGTAGCACATTTGGCTTTGGAGCAGGTGACCCGAGTACGTTTCCACGCTTGTGCGGTTATTTGTGCTTTCTCCCTCGCTGGATTCGGATCGCGATGATAAAAACAGGAACTTCAGCCATAGAGTACCAACTCTATGGTTTAAACATTGGCCTAGTGATGCCATCCATGTAAAACAAGATGATCTTATTCTCATTCTGTACTAGCTATAACAATGACTCAGACCTTTGACAGTGAGTTTTCCTTGGGGGATCTCTGGAGCCACAAATGTGACGGTAGGCATAATAAGAGCGTTATACTTCAGCAGGTGCTTGTCATATGCTGTTCTCAGCCACGGTTTTAGACTGGCAGCCTGAGCTACGGTTAGATAGCCTACAAACAACGCAGCAAGTGAATATAGCATCTATATCGCTGCAATGACACAGGATCAGAGTGATTGGGAAAATAATGCCATACAATTATAATTATATGGGCTTATAGAAAATCAGGACACGGATCCCATGCATACTAAGCTGTCCTTATTGAGATGGACTAGGGTAGCTGAACCCTCAGCTATATATTCAGTGTTTGTGTCCAGGTTTTGCGAGGTTGGCACATGAAATTAAAAGAAGTGCAATAAACCTTGAAATGCCTTGAGAAGAAAGCGTGTCCGATGCTAATATTAAAGGCCAATACGGAATAATAATAAATTTATACAATATACTTGGGTGTTCGGGCGGTTATGACACTATGAGTCAATGAATTAGTTGACTAGCCTATTTAAGGAGAAACCCCAAATAACGGCCGAAGACTAGCCTCACTTACCATTGGTTCGTTTTGTATATTCCCCAATCAAAGCAATTATCTTCATGGTCACTTGCATGTCACAAGCCCGCACCTAACAAAGTTTTAAACGTTAATCGCTGTTTGTTTTGGTTGCACAAGATGGAGACGAATGGTAGGAGAGGATGCGAATGACAAAGGCTAAAAGTGAGTCGGATAGAGAACTGTGATCGGGCAACAATAACAACTGCTGGTGTAATGATGTTAGAAGGCAATACCTACTGAGTAACTTCGGGATCATTTTTTTATCAGTATTTTGGCTCGAAATATATTGCATATAAATAAGATAATATAAAGAAAACATACAAAAAAGAAATATAATATCGCAACACATAGTTAACTGCATGATGCATGACTGACCCTTTTATCATCAATGGACCTCAAGTGGAAAATGTGCAAAGTTTTAAATACCTCTGTACTCTTTTTAATGAAAATCTGACTTCTGAGGAAATTTTTTTACTGATTCGGACAGAACTAAAGCAGAGATTTTATGCTTTTAGTAATTTTGGCAGTTTTAGTCTAACTATTGATCAAAGACATGTTATCCTGAGGGCTCTAGTCTTACCTGTTTTACTTTACAATTCCGAAGTAAATTTTATTCTCTGTACCAAAAAGTAGCAAAATCTTTTGATGCGGCCTACCAGAAAATATATTTTTAACTGTAATATCTGCGATATAATTCAGTCAAATAAATTGAAATCCTCAAGGAGCATTTTAACTGATAAGAAGCATATTTTACATAACTTTTATATCCAAGGACGACACCGAATACGAAGGACGAGCAGATATTTTCAAGTGTTATACCTCATAGCATCAGGCTTTTGAATGCAACTTAACTAAACTAAGCTAAACTACACTTAACTAAATTAAATTAAACTAAATTCAACTGAAGTAAATTAAATTAAACTAAACTAAACTAAAAATTGTATTTAAAGACACATTATGAAGCCAAACGTTTTTTCCATTTATACTCCATATAATTAATCCCAGTGCGGGTCATGGGGTTTGTTCCGTGGTTAACATGGAAAATTTGTTGGTGCTCGGCGGCTAATCAAGATCAGATGAAGTTTCTGTCACCATCATTGAGTTTTCTGGGATTTGGACCCATGACTCACTGCGCGCAAATCACATATTCTGACCACAAAGGCGCTATACAAGTTTTCAGACCATTATTCATATTATATAATTATTTGCTCTCACCTTTACGCTGTTTCGTATATGTTGCACTGCCGTGCGACTGACCCAGTTATCACTGCCCATAGGCAACCCAGCAAGATCAGTCATGTGATGATAGAATGATGCAAAGTACACAGGAAAAAAGAATTGACCTATACAAAAAAAGGCACTGAGAGCATAAATATTTTGTGCTTCAAGCGCAAAAGAGATAAGGATGTTACTGCGATAATTGAGTTATCTTTAGCTGTTCGGGAGCTGTGCGAGGGCAGAGACATTTCTGCGTCCCCTCTGCTAGTTTTGTTTTGCAAGTCTGCTGTAACAGTCAAAAGTTCTGCACCGGTCTTTACATCGAATGGCAAAATCCTCTGCCGACACCCTGCTACTTAAATAAATGTGTACATCACAATTGGGCAACATCACTAACATATAATGGTTGGCACTCCAAGATATCGCTCGTTGATTTGTTTCTACGAAAAATACTACTTGTGTGAAAGTGGGAAAAAGAAGTCATACGTCATCTGGCGCAATAGTTACAGTAGTGCTGTCTCAACTACGCGGTTGCTACCAGTATAAATATATCTTATTTCATAATCATCGACCAGCTGAGAAGTGGCTACTCATACTCCAACAAGTATGTACATCAGGGTTATTTCATGGATAATTACCATAATAGGGGCTATTGGAGGGCTCTACGCTTTGGTAGAGACAGCCCACTATTCGTAACTGTCCAAAATGCATGGCCTAGATGTATACGCAATGCTGGCATAGATGGCAACACGGGGCCTTGGTAAAATGAGATTAAACATGAAAGAATTTCATATTACATCAGACAATACCTGTTATATGCTCAGGGATGCTGATTTCCTCCACTACGGCTCCTGCGGATCGCATCTTCTCTATAGCAGCCATGATTGTCTCCCTAACTTCCTCTGTGGCTAGGTCAATGACTTCTTTCACCAAACCAAACTTCTTCCCAGTCAGTTCTGGAGACAACTGTGAGGTAAAAATAGGAGTATAATATTCTTCTGATGACTCACAGATGGGATACGATTGATGCTCTAGTAAAATGCGGACTACAACTCAAAGGATCGGACCTCAATTCAAAGGAACACACAGGACTGAAACACGTTGTCCTTTGGATTAAAAGTTCCCTGACGATGATGATGACAACAACGGCGACGATGATGCTGATTATGTTGAGTACAGCCCAAGCGCTGCCACATATATTTTTAACATAAGTGACTTACACACTGGCTGTATTTAGGAGGAGTGAAGTCAGGTCTCTGTCTGTGATCTCTTCCCTGGTCATATCCAGCTATGGCCTCCAGTAACAATGCCACATCAGTTACTGTACGAGCCATCGGACCAAGGTGATCAAATCCTGCATCCATACCTACATGATATAAGGAGATACACTTATACCATATGCATGACTTAACCGCTTATAATAACCCTCCCTCCCCCATCCCGCACCTTATTGTTTGCAGAAACTTGCAGCTAGTTGATATCCTGAGCTGCATTCTTTACCCATTTATATCCCACATTATTATTCACTGTATGTGCAGGGTCATATAGTTTGTTCTCAGGGTAGCAGGGAGCCTTGGTTACAGCTCAGGAGGTAGGATGATCTTTCTGTCAGTCACCGCTATTTTCTCTGGGATTGCACCCCACGACCCACTGCGCTCAAGTTGTGTACTGGCTCATAGCTGTTCATCAGCAAAAGATGAGGTTACGCAGTCGAGCGAGACTTTAATTTAGCGACTTACATGTATATTGGTGATTGTATCGACCGGGGTGGACTGTATATAAACTACCATAGCTACTTCTTTCGCCATGGAAGGTAAGTGATGGGAAATGTGAGTTGGCAATGCCTAACATTTCTGGAGAGAAGCCAGTCTCAAATCAATCTCCCATAAGATAGTATATCAATCTAAATGTCATAAATTGAACTCATAATCCTTAGATTGTAGTTTCATGCCTGTTACGGAATGAGCCCTACACTGCCCGCACGTACGAACGTTTGAATACCTCTACTATCTTCTTCATGGCTACACCTCACATATGATCATAGGTGTGATCCGACTCACTGCATACGTTCACATACTAACCAAGTGCACCAGTACATGGCACAAGACCATGTGTTGGCTTCATTCCAACTACACCAGTCCAGCTTGCAGGCATTCTTATAGAGCCACCCTGATCACCACCAATAGCCATGTCCACCACACCACCTGCTAGCTAAAACAGAGGCAACTAGTTACAGAAGAGCAAAGAGCAAAGAGCACATCTTAGAAGGTAACATGAAGTGCTGCATCAATACATATTGAAGATCTAGGACGGTCTGTAGAAGTTACCAGAGCTGCACAACCGGAGCTTGATCCGCCTGTAACCCTCGTCTCATCATGAGGGTTACGGACAGGCCCAGAAATACTTGTGAATGAACTTCCAGAAGTACACTGGTCTTCGCACACAGCCTTTCCTGCGATAGTGCCACCTAAAAGAATATCTAATCTTTAGGCAGTCTTTGGTTTACCAATTGAGAAATTGCCATCTCTATGCCTCAATATATTATAAAATAAATTCCGTTTAGTGTATATGAATAGACACGAATACATCTTTTCTGTAAAATAGCATGAAACCAGTACTATTTGTTGCTTGTCTCACCTGCATCAAGGATGCGTGTAACGACAGTAGCATCATATTCAGGTGTATATCCCTGCCACATCTTTGATCCATTCTCCATAGGTACTCCTGCCACTGCTATATTATCCTTGATAGCAATTCTTTTACCACTCAATATACCTGATGGTGCCCCCGCTATCTCCACCTTTTGAGCCCTGCAAAGGGAGAAATTGATTGCTAGTTCTCTTCTTAGTTCTCTTCTTGACCATCTCATACAAGCATCTGCTGCACATACAGATCATGTGCTAAGTACATCTATAATTGACAGTGTCTTACTAAGCATCTATATTCTACATGTACCTTACTAACAAAATTTTGTGTGTGCGTGCGCGCGAGTGTGTGTGAATAACCGTCACGCTCAATTGCCCATGCAATTCCATATACCAATAAAGTTGCTCACTGCAGAATAGAATACATCTATACGTGTACTAGAGCTCCCAATGGCTAGACCATTACAGTTGGTGTGCTGCCATGCAGACTCCTTTCTTCTGGATTCTAGTCGCGAGACCTAACGACGGTGTATAGCTTGATGGGCCCGAAAATACACGACTGCAGTTGTAACGTTGTGGGATGCAATTAAACAGTCACAAGACTGACATATGTCAAATGCAAACAGGAGCAACAAGCAAGGCATACCAAGCATTGTAGGGGTTATCATCAGGAGATGGCCTCACTCCACCTTTCCTGGGGTATTTTACCCCTAATTTATCCTCAGGCAGTCCTTTCATTCCATCACAGGCTGATAGGGCACCGTTCACATATTCTACGAAAGCAACTGGGGTGAGGTCTCAAATTAGAATCAGGAGCAATAATGGACCCAATTATCTCAAATCCCCACTTTTGTAAAAAATAATGTCATATCTCCATGCAGTGACGCAAAAGCCGCAGAGATCCCTGCTTACACTCGTCTGTCCCATAGAGAAGGTAATTTTTTAGGTGGCCCCCTTTGAATCTGAAACCTAGGGGGTGCTATGAAAGAAAAAGTGTCTGTCTGCACCTGGGACTCTAAGGTTTATTATGCCGATTACTGACCCATCGATTTACCCTTTGCCTTGTTGTTGAAAGGCGCTGACGGTAGGGCCCGTAGTCCTGTTTTGATTAGCAAGATATTGGCATACTGTATAATCCTTTGGTACACTTGGGAGTATTATGCATACATACATAATATTCCTGCATTTTGTTCATCAAAACACTCACCAAGATACTCAGGTAGCTCCTCTGTGGTAACCTTGAGACCAAGGTCGGTGGAAATCTTAGCTAGATCTGCTAGAGTCGCTGGGCGTACCAACGGGACTGAATCTGTAAAGAATAGCTAACACAACAGTCCTGGCAAGTCATATAGGTTCTTTGTCTTCTGTCTGTATCCAAATATCTATTCTGCCAGGTAGTCATTGAACCAGCTTGGCACGCCTTCTTCACAAAAGAAATCATTGCAGAATCAAACATATCTATGATACCGGTGCTTTTATTCCGTCAGCTAGAGTATGTTAGAACACGCATGCGTAACTCTACTATGAAGGTAGATAAATCCCAGATCTAAGGGCAACCTTTGAGTAAATCAGTTTGAAGGGCTTCAAGATTTCCAACTGTTGAAACTTGCCGAAACTGACTGCAATTTGAGCAACATACTTACAATTAGAGGTAGCCATTAGCCTTAGGAAGCTGCTAGTCTAATACACAAGGTTTAGCACAAGTAGAAACTACTGAATGACTGTCATCCCATCAAAGAGCGGAGAGCTAAATGTCCTAAGGGGTTGGTAATGCCAG
>Ga0224511_10004370_pt1 | contig 10655 bp, 8 predicted proteins | sample SF_May12_sed_USG_2_FD_169988 | JGI IMG/M metagenome (GOLD analysis project Ga0224511, IMG submission 169988) | Sediment microbial communities from San Francisco Bay, California, United States - SF_May12_sed_USGS_8_1 | ecosystem: Environmental > Aquatic > Marine > Sediment | place: USA... | reverse complement strand
ACCACCAACTACCAACTGAGTAGTTCCAATCTCAATCACTTTTTTGTTGCTTCTATGAATCGCAGGCCAGATCTATCGAACTTCTCCACTTTAATATGGATAAAACCCGGTCTTAGCAAATAATGTAAAGTCTAAAATAACTTGACCAGCACTCACTTCTTAAGCATCAGATATATACTCGAAAATGAGATCTTTGTGTTTTGCAGCTCTTGTGACAAGGTAACACAACTACGGACGGGAAATGCTTTTTTATGAAGCACCCAATCGTTTTGTCATGACCTGCCTTTTATACACGCTTCACCTACCACATTAAAAAAAGCTGGACGCACAGTCAATGAGTTCATCAGCATATCAGCGTATGATCGCCCAAAGCATCACCAACACTTGTCAGAAGCAACGCAAAACGACTTACCGTTTTTAAATGCGAGGAATTCGAACACACTATGCACTAGTGACACACAGACGGTGAGTACAAGTAAATAGGGATTGGTTTCCAGAAGAGTCTGCTTGAGTGAGTCCTGCTCCGAGTCCGTCTGCTCCTCCCCAGTGTCACCGAGTAACTGATTGTACCTACAACAACAAGGAAGAGCGGAGGTTAACAAAGACCTGCTATTATTCCTAACAATTCTAACAAGGAACCGGTGCTTGTGAGCAATGACCGACCCGGGTTTTTAATTTTCAGGATGTCAGTGTGAAATTACAATGACACTCGAGAACCTCACCATGTCGTCTGCCAAAAGAGAAAGAAGAGATAACTCGAGGCAAACGGACAGGGAATTATCATATATGAATCTGGTTGTTTTATACCTAAGCAAATGGCTGGTGGGTTGTGCTGTGTGGTGAATTGTACGAGCATATACTCCAAGAGACAGTAGTGGGCTGGTTTGTAACTAACTGGCTTATGCAAATGCAAGTCTCTTGAACTTGAGACCATATTATTTCGGATGGTTAAGATGGTTGACTGGTAGGTGGATTTCAGTAGCGAGCTTGCGAACACACGGTCATGCTGAGGAAGCGCAGTTAAGTTCAGGATGGATTTTGATTGGACCAGAGTTGTCCTCTCTTAATTTAAACTCGTCAGTTAGAGCAGAACGGTCGCTCGCGATTCGTTATCCCAACATAGTAATCAAGTCTCTTTGCGGCAACCTATGACATTTGCCTAAACTACCAGGCTAACTTCCACTTTCAGTTGCGAAATTCTGCTCGCGTGATTTCGCTCGCAGACTGCGACCGAATGTGAGATATTTTTTTAAATCGTGCTTTATGGGCGCCCTTCTGAACAGTTTAGCAAATTTCGCAACCGAAATACATTTCAGTCGCGAAAAAACCAATCATGCCAATGCAGTCAGACTAAACTCAGTTTGTTTTGGTTAATGTTGTGGCAGGCAATCATTGAGGGGGAATGACTTAATTTCAGTAGCTCCCTACTGGTTTCACACTAGGTACATATTCTAAAGGTAACTTGGCCACGGAGTAATTTAGAATAGAGGGAATATGGCTGGGTAAAACGATAAGTACTTCGTGGACTCGGGGTTTTATTTACACTGTGCACTGACCAGTTTTTCTTCATTCCCTGAGCGGCGTAGAACTGCCATTTCATCATTGAGAGAGGATATACGGTGATGGTAAGATTCAGCTTCCTGCAACAAGGAATAACATACATATGTTCTGTCTCATCTTGCATAGAAAAAGTTTCATCCAGGAAAAGTGTTCCAACATAAACAGGTGATCGGAGGTCTTCATATCCTAATACCAAAATCATAGTGCACACTATATTGCCAGAAGCACTATGACGCAAAAACCTTTAAAACTATATAAAGTTTTGAGAACCTGAATCTGAAAAGAGCCCGTGCTTGATGATGATGAGGTGTTCTGCCGAATACAAGTTTCTTACTACCTATCATTGTCGTGGTGGCTGGAGATGGTACTGAAGTGGTTTCTCGTTTCCTACCTTCCCTAATGTTATTGCAGCAAGTTTAATAGACTTACGGTGTTGTTTCATTGATTGGCTTATAGTCAGTCTGTAGATTCCAATAATCATTCATGAAGACGGCAGGATAATACCTATTCTGTCCTTTGATTGGTTCAGGGACGAATTCGATAACTGAAACAGAAATTGTTGTATGAATCTCGATGTATCGTGGAAAATGACCACCACGAGTGATGGTTGGTCTGTAGTAGTGGACTAGAGTTCAATACTGCGCCAAATGACATAACACAGAGTCCTAGGTTTGGCATCTAGAGCAGAGTAATTTTTCCCAACCCATTACACCAAAGTTTTATTCCTTGTACTGAAAATCCCTTTATCGGAATCGCGAGGAATGTTGAATAGTCTATTGAGGGGCCACATTGAACAGTCTTTCATATAGAGGCCATTATTGAACAAAACCGAGAAAAGCAAAGATATCATTACCGCATGAAATTTTGTCTGCATTCAGGTTCTTCAAAAAGGCAGTCCGCGGATCACTTTGACACAGGAAAGTAAGGCTAACTTACACTCATCCAGTGGAGGAGGGACCATGCCTGCTGTCCATGGTGTCTGATCTGTCACTATGTTGACAGTGATATTTGGATGCCAATGGGACAAGATCTCCATATCGCTGCCATTATCTTTCTGAAAAAGCCCCAGAGCAGTCATAGGACGAGTTACTTTTGGAAAGATGCCTTTCACCATTATGGTGTGGCTGCTGGGGTAAAAAATTGTTTTTCCACCAGTAGGCTCGGCATGGAACACCCTGACCGGGTCAGTATCGATGGTCCACCTCGTAGTGAGGCTTGTTTTTGTTTTGAACTAGGGTTAAAGTGAGGAGATCAAACTCACAACGGGTGCCGGCTATGACCGGGATTCAAACCCAAGTACGGACGGTTGTGACCACAAGGCTCTACCACTCAACTACCCTGGTCTTCCCAAGACAGGGGTGAAAAGAGGGCTTAGTGGCGGATGGCGTACAGGGCATATAGGACCCGGAGTTATCAGTTCCATTCCCAGTTCGGGTGCCCTTATGTTTTCAACTTCCAAGGAGTAGGATAGCGACGTTAAATGAAGGAGGTGTGTACAAAGGGTAACTTTCTCTATGCTAACTTTCTCATCCTGGACATAGGCCATTGGCTTAGTGGTGCTATCCATGTAGAAAAAATTATTTTGTGTTCGCATGACACAAAATACGCATGTCTGTCCTATACAACCCCAGACACACTTATAAATACATTCTAACAATTTTAACTTAATCCTGCTACAGTGGCATATATTTGTAGTCAGCCATGATAGCTCAGTAGAAGTATGTATGTATCTCACTGTCTTCTCGACGGCCCGGGTTCAATTCCTGGCAGCAAGGTATTGTTCCCTAACTGACCACATGCGCAAGCATAAGCCAATTGAAAGGTTACGAGAAATACAAAGAGATACAACTTCTCATCTCAGGTCTACCAAAGAATCAACATGGTCATGGGTAAAAACAAAACCTGGCATTTAGGTAACCTTCAGTAGCCACAAATTCTCGGATTTTTCTAACTGGTCTGAAACAAGGCTTTTTTATAGCCCTTGACAGCTTGGGGCAATGTTGGAGAAGAGTAGGACTCCAAGCCAGGTCATCTCAGCAATACCCCGGAATGCATGCACTATCTAGGTCTTAACCGCAGAGAGGTAATGGAACATCTGTCATTATACCAAGCTGATAAAGATTCAGACACTACCTTGATCAAATCAGGGTGCACTTCAGTCTGTCCTGTTAGAAGGTTGGTTGTCTTAATGAATTTACGTTTCTTATACTTATTCAACTCTGAAATAAAAACATTGGTTATAGATAAAGTTCAGTGAAGCTGCATCACTCAATTCAAAGGAGAAAAGAGAGTATTGCCATTGTTTTCCTTCACTGTACTAGAATATTCACATCTAACTTTGTGTATCATCATAATCATCATAAAAACTACTTAGACTATTTCACAGTACTATAATACTCACGTTTAACTTTGTGTATAGTTTTCAGCTTCCCATATTTGCCTTTATCTTCAGGATTTGGGGACCACCCCTTAGGCAGCATATAGGTATGCAGGTATACAGAGCCATTATTCAACAATTGCTGTATTAAAAATACAATCGTGAGAGTGATTCTGAGTAAATACAGGTCATAACCATTTACACACCCATTACCTAAGGTCATGTAGAGTTCTCCTCCGGCTCTCGACTACCACCATAGCGCCTCTCTAGTGGAGGATAACTCTACACCTAGAGCGAAGTGATTATTTGGAAAACACATCAAAATAAATATGGGGGTTGGGCAACAGGAACCAGAGCCGCTCACCAGGTTACAAAACAAACAATCTCTCCCAACTAGGAAAGTTGCTACTAGTCAAAGGATCAGTATGCTAACACTATCTAGATGATTTCTCTGAGCTAGGAGCCCCAAGAATAATGTGCGATGAGTGCCATCCATAGAGCGATAGGGAGGGGGATAACTCATGGTGCCAGGCAACATTCATGGGACTGCCGCCCACTGTCAGGTAAGTGTGGTTATGTAGAGACCTTAGTGAGTAATAAATCTGTATTCAATTATTCTGCATCTATTTTTACGCCATAAATATATGAATACGATATGTCTAAGGTATCTAGTAAAGCCACAGTGACAAATTGACCTTTTGTACTCATCACCAAAGGTAAGAGATGTACTGAAACTGGTTCTTTAAAGATCACCAATTTACCAGTACAATTTGTCGGGCATATATAAAATTAAATCTGCCATTAATGCAGAGCTAACCTGTGTAGCTGTTAAAATATGGTGGTGGATATATGTACTGTCACCAGTAGGTCCAGATTCCCAGTCACCGTACACAAGGCCCGTCTGCTTCCAGACAAATGTGCTCATGTCATCAAAGTTCGGACCGTCGACATTGTCTGATAACCAAAAATGCAAGTCCTAAAAATGAGAGAAAAACCAGCAATGAGCTCAAATAAGACGATTTTTAGTATAATTTCAGCCAACCTATAACAACATTTCGCACAAACACCAATTCCATCCAAGGGACTAAAAAGTATGAAAGGAGCTTTTTTCTTAATATAAACTCTGCCCGTTGAACCCTGATGGGTCGCCTTGAGTTGCAAAAGATATAATAAATATTGCATATGTATCACAGTAAAGATGATCAAACAAGACTAACTTACAAATATATCTCCATTCTCATACAGATTGAGCGATGGAATTTTTGGCAGTCCGGTGGTAGGGTCTGTGACTCCAGGGGCTGCCTGCTGCTCGGGCGTTGCAGCTGGACGTCTGAAGTAACTCATTACAGCGTACATGATCAGCATTCTGAAGATGAACCCTTTAGCCATGGCCCATGGTGATTGGTCAGCGGCATTTTGATTTCCCTGAGCATTGTCAGCCTACAAGAACGAAGCCAATGCCCGAATGCCGCATACAAAAGCCATCATCCTATACACGGATGGCATCATTAAGTTTACCAGAGAGAGTTGGTACTCTCTATGCGGGGGTCTTCTTTATAGTTGCTAAGTTTATTCACATAGCAATGGTGAGGGAGAAAGCACAACGTGATGCAAAAACTTTAAATCAAACTTAGGTCATCTAGTCCAAAGCCACTAAGCCACTGATTCTATTACACCTAAGACAATAGAGTTGGCACCATGGTTGTTGACTTACTAGTTACTAGTTAGTCAGCCAGTGACACTGTATCACTGAGTCAGACAGGCGTCAGGGAACCATGGGGCCAGGAGAAAGTGCCTTAGACTGAGTGATCGAATGTGACCGTGTGACTGTGAGGTGTCCTGAATTTGACATTCACATTGACTGATTGAGTGACAAACAACCCTCACTCTGGTAGACCCATACCAGACTAGAGCAGAGGCAAGCGACACAGCTACATCCTATCTCCACTCAGCACTGACTACTAGTACTACCAGTCATAATCTGGCTGGCAGATGAGATAGTCTCGGAGCTAAGTGAGTCAGTTACTAGTTAGTGAGTTACTCACTGACTGAGTTACTGTTACTGTTAGCCTTAGCTTGGTTAGACTAGAGCTAGTATTATTACCATTACTTAAGTTGCTTTGTTAGTTAGTATTAAAAATAATTGAATTAACTATTTAAATTAATTACTATTCACAATCCAATTGAGTTCAGTTTGACTTTGAGTTGACAGATGCGATTGAGTTAACACTTGTAACTTGACAATCTTGACAACTTGACTCACTACTCACTCTCAGTCAGTCACTCATTGTGATTGAATCACAATGAGTGACTGACTGAGTAGTGAGTGAATCTGAATGACATGAATTATTGAATGGATAGTAACTAATATTTTACTTTTACTTTTAGCTACACGTGAGTCGTGACGTAGCGGTAGTGTATTTTTTACTTCATTTTGAATCAATCAATCAATGACCGACTTCAGACGTTCAGTTCACTTACTTACTGAATCGAATGATGAAATTAAAATGACTGACTGACTGTGACTCAGTCAGTAAATCAGTCAGTGACTGATAATGATATGAATATGATTACCCATTTAATTTATCATGATTTAGTTTACTCTTACTGACTCGTGACTGACACTGAATGACTGATACACATACAGTGATAGTGATTCAATCATTGAATGAATCATTCACTCACTGAACTTGAAGCCGAAGCGACGTTTTGAACTCGTGACGTACCTGAGGTTGGGCTGGGGCGTTAGCGTTATTTTCCACAACTGCGGAGCTATTTTCGGTATCTTCAGGCATCAGAACTGCCTAATGCCCGTGAACTGTAAAATGAGTAAAAGCGCCTACTTTCAGGTTCTACGATAGAACTATAGAAAAGCAAAGGAGAGAGAGAGAAGGAAATTACCGGAAACAGCGAGACTGGTTGAGCAGTGGGGCAGCAAAGATCGCAAGTACGTTGCGTATGGTCTACAGTATATTCGTAGACGTTCACACGTGGCCTAAATAAATGGACAGGTGACTAACAGCTGCACCGCATCAACGTGTCTTTATAAAGGAGCTTGGTAGGTATGCATTCTACACCGCCACATCTGCTGCCGCTGGAGCACGCGATCACATTTGCCCGATTGACTTCACTACTTGCTTGCCGATTGGAATTACTAAATTAAAATATTTTGGTTACACTGTATTGCTTTGCAAAATCTGTAATAATACTCCGGTTCAATATACTAAAAACTCGTGCCTCACCTAGGAACCCGAACTCATTTGCAAATCATGTAAGTCCAATGGCAAATCAATGAGATGACCAATCCCCGCGACTCGTGACCTAGTGCTAGTCTAGTCTACTCTAGAATCTAGACTAGAGTAGACTAGTCTGTCTAGCCTAGAGTCGCTCAGTGTCAGTGTGACTCACTGTGAGTGACAGTGGAGTGAGTGTCAATCACATTCACAATCACTGTGACGAATAACTCAAGAGAGTCAAGTCAATAAATAACTAACTTCGTGAACTAACTAGTAAGTAAGTTAGTAACTTCTAGTTTTAGACTAAACTAGCAAGTGACTAGTGAGTCGGTCGTCAGTGAGTGACTCACTCAGTCAGTCACTGACTGAGAGTGAGTGATTCAGTTACTAACTCACTGACTAACTGAGTTAGTCAGTTAATTAGCCGGTCGGTGACTCCTGCTCACTGAAATGACTGACAGTGGCCAGTGCAGTAGGGTGGCTCTAGACAGTCTAGTCTGACAGTGACTGACACTGACTGAGTCAGTGAGTCACTGAGTGGGTCAGTCAACCACTCAATGAATAACTACTGAGTAACTAACTCTAAGTTATAGTTATGGTCTAAGTGTATTGTATTTGTTTCGTGTTTGTAGTTCTTATAGCGGGTTTACCTAAGGGTGGCGCGGCAGCGGCGAGTGACAGAGAGCGGCGCCAGAGGGGTGCTGTCTCAGTGACTGTGCCGCTGTCTCTGCCGGTTAAATGAGCGTCAACTTCCGCCAATTCAGCGGCACAGTGACAGTGCCGCTATGAGCCGACGCTGCATGCACTAGTTTTCCAAGCGGTGCAAGCGCAGTGACCAATCAGAACGGCGATTTTATTTACTTCGGTTAGACTTAGATTTCCGCTTTCGGTCCTTAGGTCAGGGTAGAACTTGGTAGAGCGGCAACTTCGAATGCGTTGTCATTGGTTGCCGCTTACGTGACGCTGAAGAAATAGCGCATGCAGTATCGACACTCTGTTATCACCGGAAGTTGACACCCACTTGACGGCCATTTTGAACGGTTTTTAGGCGGCAAGTGGACGGTTGCTGCTTGTGTTAACTCCACTTTAGTCAAGAACTGAGTTACTGGCTAATTACTCACTTACTAAATAACATGTGAACCACTTTACCTTTAGTCATTAGTACTTACCATTATGGCTACCAGTACCACTACCAGGGCCAATAAGTAAATCGGTAACTCATTAACTGGTGTGGTGGTAGTGCTAGTACTGGTAATCGCAGTGGTATACCGATAATCAGATAATACCAGAACTGTGGTGTAATGTTAATCATAATAATTAACTGATTGATGACTCATGTCCCCAACCTGTGTAGTGTGTGTAACTGCATACATAGTAACATACATGTACATGTCAAATGTTATGTATTGTAACCTATTAATATTATCGTGACTTCAAAACTTTTAATATGGATTAGCGCTCACCGGCAGTTTAGCTTACAGCTTCCCCTTTCAGGTAACTATCTTCTAAGTAGTTGAGAGTGTAACTTACTCGGCCATTTGTTTAATTATTCACATTGCTCATTTGACAGTAAGAAATCTCCAAAATGGAAGAGAAAATGGAGGAGACACCTGTAGTTGCTGCCTCTGCCATTTCTAAGCCGACTCCTGGTGCTAAGCGCTCGCGATCACGAAAAGCTATAGGTGGCTCCAAGCTAGCCAAAACAACGACTCCAGATGCAAACAGCCCAAAGCCAGCTGTGCGAGCTAAGGCTGACCCAAATCAATTCATATACACCGGTCAGAACACAGCCACGCCAGGCCTGCTGAAGGAGATCTTCACGCATATCAATAAACCTGGGCCAAGTGTGAACAGCGAAGTTATAAATCACTGTCTGCAAATAGTCAACAAACTGTTAAAAATCCCTGTGAGTTAATATAAACACTGTTTTAAGCTCAGCTTTCTGATGAAGTGTATGTCGTGCTTGGCTGCAGCTGACTGCAAAGTTTTTGCTGTTGTCTGGTAGTAGCTGTTTTACAAGCCGTCGCCTCACTAGCTCCATCACCTGGACTGTCAATGCCCAGGTGATAATCCGCTGTAATCTCATAATGACTGTTAACTCGGCTTATTTTGTTTGATTTTTTTATTGAAATCTCAAATGTTAGCTTAGTCTCATCAGAAGGATCGGCTCTCTTTGTTAAATGCAAGAGGTAGAAAAGAGCAACAGACTTCCTTATCTTGCAGGTGCGGTCGCTTAAAAGTTCTGCATTGGACATAATAGCCGATGTCAGCAATGTGATCGAGTAAGTTGTTAGTACCTGGAGAGTAAGGCAAAATCCACGTATAACATCTCTGTGAGTAGGGCAAGATATATAGTTGTCACTCCCGAAACAGTAGTAAAGACATACTAACTGATGATATCAAATCTGGAATTTAATCACCGCTCGTATTGAATCTAGCCTGGTACCTTTCGGTGAATACATGATTACGCTATTGATGCAATGATTTTATTTGATTAGAAAGAGAGAGGAGAGTTATCAGGAGAATAGAAAGGATGGTGTCAAAACTCCGAAACGGCCCAAGAAAGACGCAATGGGAGGCAGTGGAGATGGTCCTAACACACCCCGGGTGGAAGAGAGCAATGAGGAGTCATTCAACACCACAAGGTGTCTTGCGCTAAACCTCTATAATCAGGGAGGCGGACATAAATGACCTACGGTGTAAATGAAGCGGCTTATGAGATGTTTGAATTGGAATATTTATTTTCATTGTCCAGGTAGGGCCTCTGGGCAGAGTGTCGACGAAAAATTGGTAACACTATTAATGGGTGTCAATTTTCTTTTCAAATCTGAAATTAATCACTCCGTGGAACAAAATTCGTCGTCTGCGTTAAACATTTTTGTACACTGACTTATGATTTTATGTTATCAAATCGGCAATACCAGAGTGCGTCAATAGCGAAGTAAATCTAGTCGGTTCAGCGTCAAACTCCCACAAAAACGTGGAGCGAAACTTGGCGCCGTGAGACTAGAAACTTACCTTAAAAGACTTAATCTTCCAATAAAAAATCCGCAATTTTCTCTGTCAACTGTTTTGTTTGGAAAAAAAGAACAGAGCGTTATGTAACATTCCCAATTCATTGAATTATCTTGAAAGAAATCATGTTTGAGTATTGTCTTGAGTGCTGATCATGTTGATCCATGATTTTGCATTCTGTAGACCAATGAATGGTACTACTCCAGCCGACGGTGACAAAACACAGCCAATGCAGTCCGCTCAAGCTGCGAAAAAGGGAAGTCCGGTGAGTGCTCGAATTCATGCGTTCTTCAAGTGTCACATATGAACTGATGCTAATGCGCTGAGCGTTGGCTGTGAATGAAATGAAATGGCAGTGTGATTGTCTACACCTGGCCTGCAAATAATAAAACCATAAGGAAGATTTGCTGACCAAGCTGTGTTATTAATTTACAGCGCTGTGCCGCTCGCAAAACCAGGCGATTTCC
>Ga0224511_10004369_pt1 | contig 10656 bp, 10 predicted proteins | sample SF_May12_sed_USG_2_FD_169988 | JGI IMG/M metagenome (GOLD analysis project Ga0224511, IMG submission 169988) | Sediment microbial communities from San Francisco Bay, California, United States - SF_May12_sed_USGS_8_1 | ecosystem: Environmental > Aquatic > Marine > Sediment | place: USA... | reverse complement strand
ATTTAGGCTGTTAAAAATAGAAATGAATTTTCCCCCATTGCCTCCGCAATAGAGCTATTTATTTTAGTGGGTAGCATTTAAGCAGTTGTTTGAGCCCCACCCATCTGATAAACCTCCCCCCCCCCCCACCTGCTGATCCAACACCCAATAACCCTGTTGGTCTAACCTAACCCACCATGCCGGTCCAACCCCAATCACCCTGCCTCCCAACCCTCAACCACATTGCCGTTCCAACCCTCAATAGCTCTGCCCGTTCAAACGCCCGAACCCCGCCCACCTTCACACCATGCATTATCTCCTCACGTCATGTGGATGAATCAGCGTACATGTATTTGTCATTTAAACCCAAGGCATACAATGTTCTATTAGCTATTACTTAAATGAAGGTAATCAATTGTGATGCTCATTGGTACATGAAACTTCAACTGTCTCCTCAGCCTCAACAGAGTTCTCTTATTACATCATAATTCATGCCTTTTCTGCTATTGTGGTACTGATGTTTGGAGATAGATTACTAATTCAATAAGCGACTAGGCAATTTGGTATACATTGTAGAGAGTGATGGCGGATCAGTGGGGCAGCCCGCCGGGTACAATTGGAGATGACGCGAGAGCGGACTCCCCCGCCTCCAACATGAGAAACATGAAACTGGAGAACCAGAGGCGTCTGCTGAAAGAGAAGAACCGGAGGAAGAATGAGCAGCATGTGGGACTAGTGAAGGCGACAGACGGGCCACGATCTGGCCGAGGCAAACGCGGTGAGAGTAAACCGCTAGTCAGCTCGGGCCCCGACCGATCCGAATACAGCAGTCCATACGCATTTGATGGGCCCCAAGCGTATGATACATCATATGAGGTATCCAACGGCGACTCAACGACCAAGGTTCAGGTAGTGAATGTCTCAGCCAATGAGAGCGACTCAGAGCAGATGGGCAATCTGACGCCGCCGCATGCCCAGAAACAGAGGGAGAAACGTAGGGAGAAAACCCCCGACCAGCCATCCAAACCTCGACCTGATTCTAACCACCCCAACAGAAAGCTATCGGGAAAGGAGGTAGAGAAGAGACGGCAGCTGGAACAGGAAAGGCGATCGCCTAGAAGGGAGGAGTCGGATGAAGATGATGATGGCCTGCAGGTGGAGAGCATGCCTATCAACCCTGGCAATGACCCTGCTGAGGTCAGTTACCCTCATCTAGTCACCAATCGCTTAAAAGGAGTGGTGTGAAATCTGGTACATGTCTGCACCACGCTGCCACTATAGGAAGGTTGCCTGCTGCACATCCTCGCTTAGCTTGGGTGTCACAGCTGCGAAGCTTACTTAGTTATGCCATCCTTATTGATTAGTTCTGGTGGTAGACGGTTATTAGGAGTCATACTGTGACGTATCATTCATTGTCCACGGACCACCAGCCCATGTGATTCAACCTATAGCATCATATTGACCCAACATAGCTAACTGAATGGTAGCTGCTCTTATTGTTTAGTGGCTGAATGCCACACCCATACTATACTGGTTGACCAGGTAGTGGTGGATAATAATTCTAACATGACTTCAAGTTCACCAACACCTGTTGACAAGGCAGGCATGCACCATTCCTAATATCATTCTCAGTTGTCCTCTTGTCTCATCAATTGCTTATCACCCCTTCGAAGGAAACATAACGTAGTTAGTTTCTGAGAAAGGGTCTAGTTCAACAGGGGTGCCAATACCAGCCAATGCTAAGCCTTTCGCAAAACGCACGTGGCTACAGCGGCGCGTGCCCCAATGTCCGATGTAGGCAGTGGCTGGGAAAACGGATTACGCTACACTTGGGGCGGCACGAGAGCGGGTAGATCCCGCGCATCGCAGCATTAAGTTGGTGTGCTGTTAGTGCCTGCTTGGTCGAGGTAGGTCCAATACCGGTGTGCCAGTCAGCGGTTATTGCGATGTTCGCGTAAAAAATTCTTCGCGAGCGCTGAATTTGCAAATTCAGCCAGCGACCTTCTCCGCTAGAGGTCGTTGATAGCTGTAGGAACGCGTGATACTCACTCGGTGACCGAGTGAATTTACTCACATCTTTCGAAACCGGTCTTTCAGTCTTAGTTTATGTTCGTTACTAATAGCCAAACAACTGCTCTTATTGCGTAAACAGGCCAGCAGTATGTTTGCAACCTGGTCCTATTCAAAGTGGCTGTCTGACGCTGTGATATGTATGGTTTTCTACCAGTTGAAGCCATGGCGTCAACTCTACCCTTCAGCATGATCGGTGTAGCCGGTCACGTGCATTCCCTGGGATTCCCGGGCAATATCGGCCAAAGGTGGCTCCCTTTACGCTTGTTTTGACAGACCTGGAGGTAGTGCTTCCACTCTAGACCCATTCTCAGTGCTTGTGTACAACCTTAGGAATGTGTCAGTGGTTATGGGGTGTCCCAAATATTGAGACACTCTGTAAAGCCAGGTAGTAAATGATCAACTTTGAGTGCCTGGCCATTGACTAGTCATCAAACTTGCGATATTATCCGTCACATAAATGGCCGATTAGGCTCCGTCTTTTTAAAAATGTTTTCTCAGATGGTGCCAATTTTGCTATCTTCAGCATGGATTCAAAGGTTGGATGATGAGGCAGATTTTTTTTTGGCTGATCAGAATCAGCATGTCTCCAAACCTACCTGAGTCAAATTACAGTGCAATAGGCACAGCAAAAGTGCCCTTAATTTTTAAAAAGGCAGAGCCTATTCGGCCATTTATATGACGGATAATATCGCAAGTTTGATGACTAGTCAATGGCCAGGCACTCAAAGTTGATCATTTACTACCTGGCTTTTTAGAGTGTCTCAATATTTGGGACACCTCATAACCACTAACACATTCCTAAGGTTGCCAACAATTGAAATAAAATGTGCAGAAACTTCACAACCTCCAACTTGTTTTCCCAGATTTCTCAAAATCACTCAATGGCAGGCGTTAGTTTTACAGTGCCCAGTGGTGGTAAGGATCGCGTTGATATGCGCTTTCCATGTACTCCTGGTTCTTATTACAGAGACAATCAGAGACAACTAAATACCCAGAGAACTTTGGCACAATACACTCAGCAAATGAGATACTGGATAAAAGGTAAATAGTCAGCTGTCTGTTGCTACTGATTCTGCTGCCTGAGCAGAGGTTTTCTCAGTGAAAATAGAGGAAATCGTAGTGCCGTCGACAAAGCCAGCCAATTTGAGAGCCCATCAGATTGAAATTGAATGCATGGTCCATTAACAATCAGAAATGCTTCTGCGACTCACTAACTGTGTTCGGGGATGGTGCTGCTCAAGCCGAAATAAACCAGACATGTTATCATTGCCGGTCAAGCCAATTTCCCAGACTCAATAGGTCTATTCGCGTGATCGGTTTTTTCTGCAGCTGAACCCGTTTTGGGTCCCAGTTTCAGTTAACCTGATCAAAATTGTGACCAAAAAGTGCGATTTGAGAAAGCATCTTCGAAGACTGCAAACGAAGTCACGCGAACAAGATTTCGCGACTGAAACTGGGCACTGGCATGGTGATTCAGGCAATGTCAAGTTTACCGCAAAGCGATTTGATTAGCGGGTTGGGATAGCAAATCGCGAACGATCGTTCAACTCTTGATCGAGGAGTTAAAGTTGAGAGAGAACAACCCCGACACTATCGAAATTTCTTCAGCTTTCTGACTGAGACCATGTGTTAATAAAAGGGGACAATTGGTATAGTCTGAATGTAGGTTGCCATTCTGGGAAACCAGCTGAAATTGCTGGCCTTTCAGTGGCTGGAAGGTTGTGTAGTCTTTCTGTACTACTTGTGAGGAATTTAAGGAATTCATTGCGTTGTTATTGAGAGGGAGCAGCCGTGGCTTAGTGGTTAGAATGCTTGATTTGCACACAGTGTGTCTTGGGTTCAAATCCGGGAAAAGTCAACGGTGGTGGCAGGAAGGGCATCCGACGTTAATTCGCTCCTGTGCTCAAAGTCTCCCTGTTAACCATGGAGCAAACTCCACGACCCCGTACAGGGAATATCGGGAGTATAAATATAAATAAGGCAAAAAAATTGCGTTTTTATTGAGAAAACTATATTAGGTTACTTGGCACGGACCTTTTGGAAGTTATTTTCCCTTCTGTTTATCCCTGTATGGGATCCTTTCAATCACTCAATAATCTATAACCACGGATATTCAATTGTTGAATTTGACTGGTATGGTGAAACATTTCATAGATTGGAATGAACTTTTCTGTATATGCTGGGTAGGGTTTGCTCCCCTTTCCTGCATTTGCCATTATGTAATTCTTGGGTCATACACAGCAGAGGATAAATTTTAAATAGAAATCCTTAGGAAAAGTGTGTGCTTTCTGTAGGATAAATGATGATCCAGATGCAGCTAACCTTCCACCCACTGCTGGTGATGGATATGGTCAGGCCGGCAGTGTGGATCCCGCTGATAGCCTGGAAACCTTTGTCTATCTTCCCGCTCCTCAGAACACCACTGTCAAGTGTAGGATCACGCGGGATAAGAAGGGTGTGGACCGAACCATGTACCCGACATACTTTTTACATTTGGAAAGAGAGGACGGACGCAAAACATTCTTGCTCGCTGGAAGGAAACGCAAAAAGAGCACTACTAGCAACTATCTGATCTCGATTGACCCCACCGATCTGGGTAGAGATAGCGAGACATTTGTGGGGAAACTTCGTTCTAACCGCCTGGGTACCCAATTCACAGTGTTTGATAATGGGGCCAACCCTAGCAAAGGGATTGGACCTTCAACTCGACGAGAGCTTGCAGCGATAGCATATGATGCGAATGTCCTTGGTTTCAAAGGCCCACGTAAAATGAGCTGTATTATTCCTGGAATGAATCTAGACCAGCAGAGAGTCGATCTACAGCCTAAGAATGATAACGATGGAATCATCGCGCGATGGAAACGCAGAGAGATGGAGAATCTGGTGGAGCTTCACAATAAAACGCCCGTCTGGAATGAGGAAACGCAATCCTATGTGCTCAATTTCCACGGTCGCGTTACTCAAGCCTCTGTTAAAAACTTCCAAATTGTGCATGACAACGATGTGGACTACATTGTAATGCAGTTTGGACGTGTCTCTGAGGACGTTTTCACCATGGACTTCAGATACCCTATGTGCGCTGTCCAAGCTTTTGCTATTGCTTTGTCTAGCTTTGATAGCAAACTGGCATGCGAGTAGTATTACATATGTTAGAGACTGTACCTGAAAAGTTCCGTCCACACAGATCTTCAATATGTTGGCCTTATCAATATGCAGACGATCCTACCACATGGGTAGCGCCGATTTGTATTCGAACTGAAGTCGCCAAAGGATTTCTTTATTCTACAGAGATGGACATCTGCATTTTCTTACGCGAATCACGCACGCATATCAGCCTCATTAATTATTTCACCGGTAACTATTGCATTTATTGTAAATGTTTCGTTTAGTATAAATGTAACTTGACTTAAGACTTGAAGTCTGGGACACTTTATTTACCAGGGTGCTTTTTATGCAAGGAGGCTAGGTCCTTAGGAGTTAAGTCTTACTCTAATGTTAGTTAATAATGTATTTCATGGCAATCATGATTTCGTTCCAATCATTGCGGAACACAAAGGTAGATTTTCATTTATTCCACCGCATAAAACGTGTAACCCCAAAATTTAGAGTCTTGCTATAATGCGAAGGCGGTGAAGCTGATAACACGAAAATATGGTACAACTGGTACTGGTATTATAATTGTTATTAGTATTGTGTCAGCATACCCTCACAAATAAAAGATGAACCATTATTTTCGAAATAATATGTTGTATCATAGTATATTTGTATGCGGGATCAAAGCAACTATTCTATAGCATCATCATTTGTCGCTTTGATCAGGTAGTCCGAAAGCTTTGCACTTTCCACCAAATGGAACACTGGATACTCCACTACAGTTTTCATGGACAGGTTTTCTCGTAGGGATAGTTTTTTGTCTAATACGTAAAATGCTTTTTTTGGTTGATTTTCTGCTTCCATCAGAACTGCAAAAGTGTTCGGGGTTGTACAAAGTTTCTCGCAGTGGTCTAGAAAAACCTGCTTGAAGTTATCACACTCTGACCTGTTGTGGTCGACAGAAGCAGACAGCAGGGATTGCAGAAGCTGTTTTATGGTTTTGTTTTCATCACAGCGCTTTACCTCGCATCTTATAGTGTGGAATACCCACTGAATGTGCCAGACCATGTTATTACTACGGTGCGAAGAGCAAAAAGTCGAGTTCCTTTTCCGTCGTGTAGAAAGGAATGGTGACAGAATGAGTCTTATTCTTCGCCTTCTGGCAGCACGGCGAAGCTTGTCAAGTACGTGAAAGCTACACCGCAGATTAGTGACCGGCGTGCCGCTCGTTGATGCCGACGCGCGGATAGCCCTCCCAGTATCCTCCAGAAAACTCAAATCACTGACCACATTTCCTTCATTAAACTCCGATAAATTGACAAAGGATGTCTTTTCGCGCTGTCCATTACAATTGTGAGTTTTCTTGTGTTGTTTCACGCATATCACCGAGCAAGACCGAGCACAGCATCTAGGACATTTGTACCTTGAAACAGTTTTGTTGCATGATTCACAAAGTTTCTCCACTCCATCAGCAGGCATGTTGTTGCTGACTCCGCATTATGGTACGCCGTTTCCCTCACATTGACTTCCGACTTTTAGAGCCCCAATCATAATCTCAGATACATAGAAACTATGTCTCTGGAAGGGCTCTGGGAGTTAGGAGGGGGATTTGACCAATCAGAATTCAGCACAAACACGAACATGACCTCAGATAACTCAACTCAACTCCGTGAGCACGATGATGATCATGATGAAATGAGAGAAATTTTGAAAATGAAACTGGAAGGTATATATACATATATATATATACTACAATTTCGTTCAGTCGTTGTAAATGTAATTCACTCGCAACTGACTGAACTACGCCAGTACTAGTCTAGGTAATAATAACTAAATTAGTAAATAACTAAGTATAAGTTAATAACTTATACTTATAGTTATACTTAGTTACTTAAGTTAGTATAACTATAAGTATAACATAACTTCTTAAGTTATAGTTATAAATAATAACTAGTAGACGTAGTAGTACTAGTAGTAGTAGTAGTAGTAGTTACTAGTAATAGTACTACTACTAGTATTAGTAATTTAGTAAGTAATACTAGTCAGACTCAGTGTTAGACTCACTTAGACTTAGCTATTACAAATCCAATTCTCTGCTCTTCCCAATTTAGTAGCGCCGTTACGTTAGCGTTACTTTTACTTGACTGCCAGTCAAGGGTATATGTGCTGAAATTGAAATGATCCACATTCAGTAGATGATAGACATTGGCATTGGGTGAGAGTTTATGGTGTAATTTTGTAGTCACGTTATCGCATTAACTAAGATTAAATTAATGATTAACTCATGATTAACAGTAATCTATTCTAAGGACTGAGTGAGCGTCGTCTCTCATGGTCCACCACAGAAAGGAAATACCACTGTCAGATTTCAAAACACATATCTCCCCGTACACAATAACTTCAAAAAGGTAGGTAAACGCCCAACATCAGTTGTTTTATTGTGACTATATCGTGCAATGAGACTTAGGCCTGCAAGCCATAGACTGCGGCTTCGCGCTCTTACCAACTGAGCTATCCTAGCACCAGATGCAATATTTGTTACTCAAACAAGAGTGTAGTACTTCTAAGATACCATATCAATGCCATAATCATCTCAGGATTCTTCTTTGCACTCATGTTATTTGTGCTACCCTAGATTCAGACCTGGACTGTCTACCTGACTCTGTCTCTGCCTTCTTTTGACTTGCTACACAGTCTAGTAGAGTACTTCCGGTTTTCATGGAGAAATGGCATTATTCATTGTTCATCATTCATGGAAGATAAAATCCTATATACTTCACATGTCAGCAAAATGTCTCAATATCATGCTATATATTGGTAGAGAGAAATGGAATACCGTCAATACCTGGAAAGCTTTTCGGATGAGGATCTCAGTCATCCTCCTCAGACTGACTGCGTTATAGCATGCTGCTCAAATGATGAACAAATAGCCCATACTATTCAAAGCCTCATTCTAGATAATATTATTCTGGAAAAAAATGGATGTTCGAGGAGGCCCGAGATTATAGTTCATACCCAGCAGTCAATACCAGGTGAGAGTTTGTCGTTTGGTCACGGGAGTCATGGTTTAACATTTATCCGGCGAAGTTGATCAAACTCGCGAAGTACATCAGAGTGGTTTCAGTTAGATAGCTACATAAAGGTTTATTCTTAGGAGGTTTTTTTCTGCACTTTGCAGCTGGAGCTAACACGGTTGACATGCTTGGCCTAAGGATAGAATGCACAACGTTTTTAATGGTGATATTTTCCAAAAACACAGTTGAACGGAATGATTCCGGTAAGTTTTCTACCCTACATTGAATTGAGACACTGATTGCCTAAACCTGTGTTGCTAATCATTTTCAATGGCGTATTATTCATATACAAAACCCTACTCCACTCTTCACTTCGCTCTTCAAGCCGCTAATAAACTGATCACAGAAGCAGAGTTTTTCAGTAAGGTTTTGAACCGACACCCCACTGAGATGTGATTTCTAGTCAAGAGGTAGAATGTGGATTTCTTGAGCCGCTTTTATAGGAGAGCCGAATTTTCAGACGATGTTTCAGGTGAGCTACATACAGCGATATTTGCGTTTATAGACGGCGCCAGAGTCCTTCCAGGGATTTAAAAAACGGCGATTATTGGCTCAACTAGTTAACATAGAAGTGTAGAAAATAAATGATGAGGCATTCTACAGGTAGTCAAACGGGCTAATTATTTCATCAAATGTAGTGAATGACCATCAAGAGTCACTTTACCAACCAAGACAATCCATATAAATCACTCACTATGCAGTAAATCTTACCGTTGACTCATTGCCATGTACCGCGGCTAGTACAGCTACTGCGGTTTTCCCACGAGGTGCAAAGATGAGATTTGATTAGTTGACTGAATAGAATCCTGCTAAGGGATATAGTTTGGGGCGACAGAATCGCTCGAAAAGGGCTTTTTGATAGAGCCTTTGGAAGGCTTTGAAAGAGGGCTATTACCCTAGAGACCTTTTTCCGGCCGAGTTTTCAGCCGACTCGCCGAAAACCCAGCTCCTATAAAAGCGGCTTAAGGTCTGTTCTATGGGTTATAATAGGCAGTACCTCTGGATGGTGAGAAACAATAAATGTTGAATATCTACCAGAGATTTCTCCAATACTTTTAGGTTTTGACTGGACAAAGAATGAGTTTCTCCATCAGATGATTTCGGGAAAGAAATCGGAGCGCGTTATTCCCCTCTACTACAATTATAGGCAAATGAAAGAGCCGTTCGGTTTTGCAAAACTACAAGGGTTATACTATGACGACGGCGAAGAAAAGCAGAGAGATCGCTTTCTGGTTAGCAAACCTCATAGCCAAATACAGTTTATCAGCTCCCACACTACTGATCCGAGTACCAATATAGAATTCTCCCATGTGAACATCCAAACGTGTCATGATACTAATTCAATTCAATTGGGTATATTATAGAAAGAACTGAAAGGGAAGCTGAAGAGAACATTTGAATCGCGGATGTTTGAGTTACCAAAGCGAAAGGATGAATGGAATCGTGAGATCGAGTTGGAAAGAGCTACAAGAAATCGACAGAACGAAAGGTACAGTCTTGTCACCATTCCAGGATAAGGGAGTGATGAAGCTGCTTTTTCATTTCTTGTTTGCGTTTGGTTCACCTTGGGTTGGACTGAATTGGAGTTAGATTAAATGTCGTCTTTAGGTCCAGGAATCCATGTTTAGTTCATTTGGCAGTTGTCTGCTCCGGATTACAAATCGCGTGGACTGACCATTATCTTTATCCTTTCACCTCCTCTCATTACTCATTTTTTACTAGTTGATGAATGCTTATTTAATATTTTGAGCTTGTGTTGACCCCCAGATTAATGTGTATCTCAGCATTTGTCCTTCAGTGTACCGTTGATTGACAAATGTTCATATCGCGCGTGACTAGTATATCGTTAGCTTATGACGAATTATGCCCCGCGCCAGTTCTTCCAATTGCATGATATCTTTGCTGGCTGGCACTGTATGCAAGGTGACTATGCTTTGATTGACTGTTACGCATAATCTAACTCCAACTTTTGTGTTCTTATTGGATTAGAGATAGAGAGGAGCACAGAGCAGCGTTGAAAAGGGTTCATCAAGAGCCTCGCCCCCATCGCACTCCAACAGCCGCGCCACGACAGTTTTCTTCTCTACTAAGAGGATCCGAACCATCTCCTAAACAGGAAATCCACATACACAATCATATAACAGTGTCCAGTCAACATGTAAGAAGAGATAGTTATAATTCTGATAGTATAGCCCTTATTAACCGATCTTAAAGGTTGGATGACGAGGCAAATTTTTTTTGGCTGATCAAAATCAGCATGTCTCAAAACCTACCTGAGTCAAGTTACAGTGCAATAGACACAGCAGAAGTGCCCTTCAATCTGTGCTAAAGATGGCAAAATTGGCACCCTCTGAAAAAACGTTTTTAAAAGGGCGGAGCCTAATCGGCCATTTATATGACATAATATCGCAAGTTGGATGACTAGTCAATGGCCAGA
>Ga0224511_10004368_pt1 | contig 10656 bp, 4 predicted proteins | sample SF_May12_sed_USG_2_FD_169988 | JGI IMG/M metagenome (GOLD analysis project Ga0224511, IMG submission 169988) | Sediment microbial communities from San Francisco Bay, California, United States - SF_May12_sed_USGS_8_1 | ecosystem: Environmental > Aquatic > Marine > Sediment | place: USA... | reverse complement strand
GACAAATGCCCACAGGATCGTCTGAACAATGACGATGCGCATTTTGTTGACGTCATTCACACCGACGGAGGGGAAAGCACAATCTGTAAGTTCAGTCGTTCGCATGATAAAAATCTGTAAGTTCAGTCGTTCGCATGATAAAAAGCTGTTAGTTCAGTTGTTCGCATGATCAAAATATGTAAGATCAGTTGTTCGCATGATAAAAACACATTAATTTGTTTTTTTTAAAGCAAGCTCGTTGTGATGTATAAACATGGCTTAATGCAAGCGTGTTTTTGAAAGCAAAACTCGTAAGCTTATAATACTAGTAAATAGTATAATTAGAAATAATTTGTCACAAGCTGATAATGCATAATTCCGCAAATTTTAAATTTCCTCCACCTTTGCTGTATGTCATTGTTTGCGTGATAAAGTTTATTACAAACATGAAGTACGCTTTCTTTTGCATTTCTTGGGTCAGATTGTCATCTGACAAAATAAACCTAATCTATTGGATTAAAATTCACCATGTACTGATATAAATGATCATGATTGACATTTGCGGATCTGTCCATTGTCTTGAAACTTCTTGTAAGCTGAAACCTCTTAATATACATATAATGAATGCACGTGGTCATTTTTAAATGCAATGTAACACTATGTATGAATGCACGTGGTCATTTTTAAATGCAATGTATCACTATGTACTTTAATTCCAGTACCAGACTTTGGTACCATGCTGAAAATGGGAAAGGTTGACTTCTACCCGGCCGGCGGTCGTTCCATGCCAGGATGTAAAGATAATTCATTTTGTAAGTAACTGTTTATTCTCGGTTGAAGTATATTTAATTGATGTAAAGATATTTCATTTTGTACAACATTATCTTTTCTCAGTTGAAGTATATTTATATAAAAGTCAATAGTAGTGGACTTTGAGAGTCTGATAAAATTATGCTGTAGAATGTGTTAAATTGTGTTTAGTTTTTTATCGTGTTACTTATTTTTGAGTTTTGGTTAAGAGGCGACCAGCTTAACAAAAAAGCTTGTAAACTCCACAGTGCTAAAAGCAATACTTATCGTTTTGGATTGGTGTATTCAGGGCATCCGTGCAGCCACGAGAGAGCAGTCTGGTACTTTATCTCCTCCATCAACAAGTGCAGCTTCAGGGCCTTCAAATGTGACGTCGAGAGAGGCGACGATGTGTATCGCAGCACGTGCAGCAGTTCGTGTGATGGCCAACAGGGTTGTGCCTCAAATATGGGTTTTCACGCAGACCCGAACTCGGAAGACGGGTTTTATTACGTCGACGTTAGTGACAAAGAACCGTATTGCGAGTCCACAACCACCACCACCACCACCTCGTCGTGGTTTTGGTGGCTAAAACGGGTTGGGTAGAATACTGTTTGGGATCTACTGATTATATATTATCATTCGACCAACATACCGTCTTTATTTAAGGCTGATTGCGTTGATGTATTTTCGTTTTCCGTTTTCAATTCTCATGCTAAAGTTAATTTCCTTTGTATTTTTATGTACGCGTGTCCATGTCTACCTCTATGTTAAACAAAACGTCTCCGTGTTCTACTATTGCTATAACAATAGTGGGTGTCTTAAAAGTTGTGTATTTACATGTGCATTCATATTTATTTATTTCTTATACACTTCCACATTTAAATGGAAATACGCCACATATGAACATGTTTATCTGTTTATGTTGTGCTTATTTATCAAAATTATACATGTTATAAAAAATAAACATTTTTCATGGAACATATTATTTGTTGTTTATCAACACACAACACAAAGCATTTCGCACTTGAACACTATACATTTTACTTATTGTGGACACAGACATAATAACAAATGTTGATGGAAACAAACCCGGACATTCCTCTGCTTGTTGTTTTGACACCCCGGACAAATCTCCGATCGTAAAATTGCAGGGCCGTGCAAATCTACGCTGATGTGAAAGCACATGCGGACAAATCTCCGCTTTAATATGACTTTATGATTTCATTAGTTTGTTGCCGTTTTCTTATCTATGCTCAGTTGCATTATTTTAACCAATAGTGCATAATGGTTCGCACAATCGACAAGCGACATTATTTGTCATTTATGTTTTGATACAGAATATTATGTCAATATATTGATGTTTTAAAAGCATATCGCAAGAAAAAAGCAAGTTCAAGAATAGGGGCGTTTGAAGAAATTGCGGAACGGTGATATTATCTGGAAAAAAAATATCACTGCAAATTATTTTACCTTCGACCTTGTGAGAGCCAAATTGCCCATGGTGCCACGCGTGTTCTCCTGTTCTGCAAATGTCGTGTAACCAGTTTCTAGGACGCATGAACTTAAGCTTCGTGAGTGTAGTCTTGGAAAATACTAAGGACAAGTGTTTTGTCAAGCAGTTCTTATAGCTAGTAGATTGTTGTCGCTCCATTTTGACGGTCGTATAATTCTGATAAGAGGCATTTTGATTACAGCGCATCTGGTTGTAATAAATGTACGTTGACTTCAAATTTGACTAGAATCATAAAATAACGTACATTGGACCTTAACCAGATATCTGGTTAAGGTCCAATGTACGTTATTTTATGATTCTAGTCAAATAAGAACTGTGTTTCTAATAATATTAAATAAAGCTCCTATCCCAGCCTTGTTGGATTTTAATTCCTAAAATCGAAACAAATAAAAATAAACAGCAGTATTTCACAGAAAATCAATATATCAATCAAATACTTCTTTGAATTGCATTTAAATTCCTCGTTGTCGTTAGAAAAAAATGTGAAACAAAAATGCGGTCCTGTAAGGATGTCCTCTTTTATAAAATATAATAGAATTCCCTTTGCCGAGCACCTCGTTAGAGTCAAAATAACGCCTCGCGTTTGTGGGCCATTCTAATTTTAGAACATTGTTTACAAAATAAAGCGTTGGAATGGTTTAAATTTATTACAAAAAATGTGCTATTACAATTCTACACTGACATTTATTTTGAGTGTGAAACGTATCAATAATCTAGTTTAATATAACTTCATATACATGTTATGCTTTTTTAATCCGTTGCTGACATTTTTTTCAAATGTTTATTTCAACCAAGGCTGGGATACGAGCTTGAAAATACTAAAATTCAGTCTAATTCATAATAGAAATTCATTTTTTTTTAAATATTTTCACGGTCACTGTTAAAAAAGGAATACAATTAGCATCTGGACGTCGCGAAGGCACGTCACGACAATACATTAATGTACGAGTTACATGTATCACCGTTTCAGGCCATTTCTGCATCTGACCAAATACATCGTGCTAACGACATGCCATATTCCCGGCGTTATTGACAGAATTACGTCTTGGTGATCATTATTTACGTGCCGACATAATACCTGAACGTTGACTGTCCTATAAATTCCAGTTTCCTTTAATTGACTCTGAGCACAGTAGATTGTCATCTTACTGGTTTGCTTGTTGGCATGTGTATATTTTATCGTTAATCATATATACAATGCCTTTTGCCGATCACATAACGACACACTTGAAGGGCGTGCCGTCCAGATAAAAACATTCTACGGCTAAAGACTTCTTGTTCATGGGGGCATGGGTCTAAGGTTTTGGCTTTTTATTTTTGATTTGACAAACCGGTATCTCTGAACACATATTGCACGAGATTTTATGAGTTTTTTTAATGACGCTTGAATTTCAAAATGCATTTTTCTATTGTAAAGTGGTCATTGTGTGCATATGGTACATGTAGCTTTAGGAATAACGTTCGAAATACCAAATGACTGACAACACTTTTCATGTTTCAGTATATTATGTGGAGATTTAGATCTTATAGTTCTTAATTCTACCCAAGGCATTTGAACATGAAACAACGCATGCTTTAAATTGCGTGAACTGTTTAAATCAACGTTACACGACAACAACAAAGGGACTGCACCTATGATTACTTCCCTTTAATGTTTTTTTATTTTAAATACCAATTTAAACGTTGAAATATTTAAAATTGTATACGTTTTGCACTAAATATTTGTTTAAAATTGGAAAATACATAAAAAGTTTGGCAAGTTTTGTAATACTTAGTATTTATATAATATTCGATTTCTCAATCGTTTTCACCAAACTTGATATGTAGAAACGACCAACCGATTGGTATCTCAGATCGGACTTGAAAAAAGATTTAGAACGGCTACCGACTGTAGGCCGTGAAAATGAATTGATTTCGATAGGTATATAGATCATGCGACAGTGATATTGTTGGTGTTAGGTGGTGAGATGTAGTTATTGATATACTCTGATTAATTTCACCTTGCACTGACCTCTTCTCATGAATAATCCGATAATTTTCGTTAGTTTCACATTATTGTACAGCAGGAATATAACTTTTGTTAATGATTAATCTGTTAATATCAGTCTAGCTCTCTATTGGTCGATATATACATAGATCAGTGGTATAGGAGTTTGACTGCGAAGTTGATGACACGGGTTCAAATCCCGTGGACGCAACCTTTTTTTCATGTTGAAATTCAATTCAATTCAATTCAATCTAGAAAAAAATCAACATGTCGAAACGAAAGATGAGTGGTCCATTACGATCTAATGCGAAGATGGTTGCAACTATAGCAACACATTTAAAAAACAAACAAACAGTATTTAACGTTTCGGGGTGAGTAGACATGTTAACAAAAATATAAAACCATATTCTGTTTCAGCCGGAATCGAACCCATAGTATCATGATTCACAGCCCAAAATATTAACCACCGAGCCACTTTTCCACACATTAACCCAGTGAACAAAACGTTAAATAAACCTGATCGCCCTGTATGACAGTTGTAAACATAACTTTATATAGACAGCGAAAACTGCCGAAGATTAATGAGGAAATGTCAGTGCAAGGTCAAATAAATCAAACAATACCCACCTGAAATTTCCTTTTTCTGAAATAAGTTTCCTTATCGTTTTTATGCAATTTATGTAGCCTTGTACAGAATGTGATCTGCAACTTACCATAATAAACATATCTGTAATGTTCTTTGATTTTGTTGTAATTCAGTGCCAGCGTTTTCCCTTAACTTCAGTTTTTCCATTAGCTGCTTTAAATATATTAAACCTAGTTACACGCGTTTTCTCCTGTTCTGCTAATGAAGTGTTACCTGTTTCCATGACGCATGAATTTTACCGTCGTATAGTATAGCGTAGCAAAGTACCTAAAGGCAAGTGCTTTTGTCAAGCAGTTCTTACAGCTAACAGATCGTTGTCCCACCATACTTTTAACGACCCTATTTAGCCTAATATATAATTATGATAAGAGGCATTTTCATTACAGCGCCTTTTGTTGTAATAAATGTACGTTGACTTAAAAATTGACTAGACAATAATTTTATAATAATATGGCCCCTTTTCCTACAAAGCGACTTTTTGACGTCAAGTCTGATTATCAGCAAGTTGAAAGCTATTTTGTCATTTTGTCAAAGTGTGTCATTCCTTTCAAAGATCATGTCACAAAGTTCATGGTGACAAGTCTTAGAGTCTGAGGTTTTGACATGTTTTATGTGATTTCACAAACCGGTTTCTCTGAACATGTGTTGCACGTGCATTTGATAAAGTTTTTAAAAGGCGTTTTAATTATACACTTTATGTTTATACATCGTTCATGTATCTGAACGTTTAGGGATAAAATTCGCTATACCAAATGACTGACTTACGTTTTCGTTTCAGTAGATCTATATTATTTAGATATCTAGATCTAATAGCGTTGAATTCTTCCTTGATAAATAAAGCCACACTAGCTGTAAAAATAGAATGCGTGCACTGTTTAAATCAATACTGCTCGAATACAACAAAGGGAATGCACTTATAATTACTTCCCTTTAATAATATTTAATTTTTATAAATCAATTTAAACACGGAAATTGTTAATGTTATATTAGTTTTGCACTGAATATTTGTTTATAATTGGAATATTTATAAAAGAATATGACATATTTTGTAAAATTTAATATAAATATAAAGAAAGCGAATTTCAACTGATTATCATATTTGGTATATAACAAAAACGACTAGCCGGTTTTTAACTTGAATCGGACTAGGAAAGATTTAGAACGGCTACCGACTGTAGACCGTAATATACTAATAATGAATGAGTATCTATTAAATATTTATAAAAAATAATCTAGATTTATCGTGTTTTAGTTGTTGTTTACTGGACATATTTTATTTAGGTGTAGTTATTGATATATATTCTAGTGATCTAGTCGGCAATATGGCCATTTTTAAAAACCCTATCGTCTCCACAAAAAGGTACCATAGTAAACTTTTTTTCATTACCTTTTTACGCCGTACAACCATTACTGTAGCCTATTATTACTGTTAGAATAATTTAATAAGACTTAATTAATTCCTGTTATAGTGTTTAAAAAAACTAGCCTTCACGGTTAAAAAGTTCAATTAGATCTAAAATATCAAACACATTATTTTTTGTTATTTTATTTAATTTAGATCTATATAAAAATCTTAGATTCTATGCATTTTTTTATTTTATGACCCCAGTTATGCGTCGTATAAAGCCTTTAACTAGATGTTATTCTTTAGTATAAACAAAGGGAACGTTAAGTATAGATTACTTCCCTTTAATTTTATTTCCTAAATACTAAACTTATTTAATTTAACCTGTTTTCATTAATTTTTCTTGTGGAGAATGGTAGTTTTTAATTGAAATTTATTTTAAAATAAAACACACATAAACCGTTAAAATACTTAGCTATATAAAAGGTTAGTGACTCTAACACATCATGAATAATTATATTTGGTAGCAAGCGACCAACCGATAGCATTTCTAATCGGACTGAAACGTTTTTGAGTGTCTACATCTGTAGACTATAGCAGTATTAGTAAAGAGGACAGGATAATCACTGGGTACAATCAAAGCGTCACAGGTTGTGGTTCTCAACGAAGACAGTGTAGTTGTTATTCAACGAAAACTCATATAAACAGCATGATCCTCATCCTGAAATTGAATTTGACTGCGTTGAGAAACATATACATTAAAAGTGGTCTTCGTTGAGCACCTCACACAGTTTAATGTATATGTTTCTCAACGAAGTCAAATTCAATTTGAGAATGAGGATCACGCTGTCTACATAAGTTTTCGTTGAGTAACAACTACATGTCTTCGTTGAGAACCACAACCTGTGACGCTTTGATTGTACCCAGTGATAATAGAACTGTAAAAAATGCTTAGTATGAAATCAGTTAAATATATAATTTGCCAGGTAGTCAACTTTGTGTTCTAAACAACTTTTTTTAATAAGAAAAGCATTTTCCAGTTATCGCAAACTAACAACTTATCACACTAATTAAATCAATTCTGCAGGCAGAACAGACACTCCTTTGAAGAACGCACACGTCCGGCCAGTGGCGTAGCTTGGCATACTCCAGTACGCACATAACAGGTAGGAAAATGCACTAAAAATCTTCGTCAAATAGGGGGTAAAGGATAAAGTAATAAATGTGGTGTATTTTTTTAGTTTAATACTAGACGTGATTAGTTCTCGCTCGAAGCAAGTTATCATTACTATAAAAATAGCATCGATCCAAACGCGACGATTTTTTATCAATCGTTTCGCTCTCTCGAATTAAACTTAATAATGGCAAATAATGTAAAGTTGGCCAAAACAAAGCATTCACTAGTTAGGTTTAGGGTTATCATCGGGGACAGATTGCTAAACATATCATGAACAGCAGATTTCAGATGATGCAGGACAAATCGCACTAAGCATCTGTGCTTGTTTTGTTTTGTTGTGTTTATTTTGCTCTAAATATAATTTTAAATTAGTAAACACTGCCAGGTATATGAATATGTTGAAAACATGTGGCCCGCAAATTCGGCCTTTTTTTATTTGGGTATCGACAAAGTTCAATAGCTCGATAACAATCAATACTTTCAGTTTACTCGTTGGTCCAGAGGTAAAGCATCCGCCTGAGGTGCAAAAGGTCGTGTGTTCCATTCCCTGTGTTTGCAAGGATTTTTGTTTGATTTTCTGTTTTGTTGTTGTTGTTGTTGTTGTGTTTTTACCTTTTAATCCAAAACACATTATTGGCCACGAAATTGTGTAAATCCTTTTACAATGTTGATTCATTTAGTACATGTTTACTTAACATATTGCATTTTTAGGGTATCAATATACAGAACTAGAATCTTTAAACTAGTGATACTCTACGTTTTACTACTAACATTGCATAAACAATATTTATTATAAGGAATATTATTCACAACCACATAATAAATAATAGGTGATTGTGGCATTAAAAAAAACAATTTGGTATAAATGGTCATTATTCCATTGAAAGCGGTTGCCCACAGTGACTTCAAACGAAAAAGGACCGGTTAGCGCAGTGAATAATGCAATTGTGCGGGTTAGACCCCTGGTGTTACAACGTTTCTTTATTAGTTTCGCCTTCGAATTGTATTAAAATCGTCCATTATACACTCTTCAAAAAAAATGAACAGATGACTAATACAGTGAAATAGGCACCCAATGCCTCTTGCTTTTAGTGGCTATAAATTTAGTTGATATTGCCATTTTGCAAAAGGATTTAAACATGAAGTTCAGAAAAAAACATTTTGTGTCTGGAATTTTGTATCAAAATTCTCGCTGAAATAGCCAAAAATCGCGTATATTTAACTTACACTTTCAAAATGTTGACCTCCTTCCATTTGCTCTACTTTTACGGAACGTAAATTCAATCAAAAAGGCTCTTGCAGTAATAATAGTTCGCGGTTGTAATAATATTATTCCTCATAATGTATATGTCTTGATATAGCATTAGTTATATGAGGAGCAAATTTGTTTTAAAACTAATTTACTTAGCTTCTCAAAAAGAAATAAAAAAGTTTTGGTGCAACATTTTTCATAAATATGTTTGCTCCTATGTCTAATTGGTAGAGAACGGTTCTTTCTAATTTGTTTTTTTCCATTATTTTATTAGTTATAAAATCTTAATTTTTCTCGAGTATATAAGCACTTTTAAATGGGATTTTCTTTAGAAGACTGGATAGAAAACCAACTAGATGGCTGAACAAAATCGTTAAACTATATCTGTGTTGTCCGAAATTCGTGTTTGGATTATTCAATCTCCCTTATAAAGTTCTAGTGTGGAAATAACTAGTGTTGTAACTTATTGTTGGATTTAAGAAGTGTTCAGTTTTTATTTCGCCACCTCCCGTGTGGCAAGAAGTATAAGTGAAAAAGAAATAAAAATGGGATGCTCGCCAGACATATTTCACCAGTGTTTAAATAAGAAAGTTGAAACAATAGAAAAGATCCACACACAACTCGCATCAAGAATCTGTGCTGCCAGCGCTTTTCTCAGCAATCATTATTCGTCGTATTGAGACATATTTTGCACGTCGGATTTTGTAACACTAGTCCACCAAAACAAGATACGAGTATAAAAGAGTTGAGAGTATACATGCAAAGGTAAAAGTAATACCTTTAAAGGCCCAAACTAAAATAATCTCAAATTTTAATATGTGTCTATTTCAAGAACGTAGAGGGTTTAAATTTGACTAGAACGTTGTCGGCACGGGCATTACCCAAGGATTACAAACTGATGTTGGCACGTCAACTCAAGGATGCAAAAGTTTTTTACCACTTAATTGGAATTACAAACATAATTTGTTTTATAAGCTTTCAAGTTTACATTTTATCCACGTAGAATTAAGAACCCACTTTTATTCTGATAAACCTGTATATGTACTGCCATATGCAGTAAGTCAAACTAGATAGTCAACTCTAAGTTCGAAGTTTATTGAAGTTACTTATGTAGTATGTGGTGAAATCATTTAAAGAAAATTAAGACAATAATCAGAATAACAATGTCAGGTTACAAGGGAAATAAATCATACACCAAAAGAAATCCAGTATATGCAAGAGTTGTCTTTCGTTAAATTATAAAATTCTACAATAATTCTAATACTGAAGTTTCGTGATTTAACATAAATATATGCAAAAAGATTGTCATGAAATACATAAGTTAACATCATCAGTACATAAGTTACACCAATATTATAAAATAGGTCTAATCATCACATTGTAATGTGCCCTGTCTGCCAAAGTCGGAAAAATGACTGCATAGCCGTAATGTCTAATTTCAGGCACTGGAATCATGTATTGAGAAACATTGTTAAAAATTACACAATGAAAGTATTATTTGAAAACATGAAAGCAACTAACATATTTTACAGTGTAAATTTTAGAAATAACCAGTTCAAAATGTGGCATGTCAGAAATCAGAAATAAACGTAAAAAATAACTAAAAAAAAGCAAGTGTTTAATCTTTAATGATTGAGAGTGTTTGAATTCTAAGTTCTGTTACAAACCACATGGCCATATTATTACGGGCAATTTAGATTTTGTTAAACATATTCAATTAAGAAAACTGTTAAAGAAAGGACCTAAATACCGCATTTTCTCTGACGTTGACTTTGAATCTTGCAAAAAAGAGCTAGCAGATGGTCTGCTTAAATACAGTAAACAATGGTGTGTAAGGGAAGGCGTGTACGCCAATGCTCTACACCCATGGCTTCTTAAAATTTCACAACTAGTACAAAAGAGAATTAACTTTTTTTGTTTCAAATCCACTTATGATACCTAAAAATAAACTTTCACTTACTCCTT
>Ga0224511_10004367_pt1 | contig 10657 bp, 3 predicted proteins | sample SF_May12_sed_USG_2_FD_169988 | JGI IMG/M metagenome (GOLD analysis project Ga0224511, IMG submission 169988) | Sediment microbial communities from San Francisco Bay, California, United States - SF_May12_sed_USGS_8_1 | ecosystem: Environmental > Aquatic > Marine > Sediment | place: USA... | reverse complement strand
AAGTAAAGCTACGTTTGTATCTTTTTTGTATCATTATTTGTTAAATTGTTTCAGTTGTATTGCTGTCATATAAAAACAAAACCAATCAACTTGGCACGCGCAAATTATTTTAATAACTGTACCACATGTTGCTCACAAAATGGAGTCCCAACCGAGGTCACGTGGTCGACTGACTGCGATAAAATTCTTTAGCAGACCCCGCTTTATTTGGCTTTGCTTTGATCTTGTAAATGGTTGTGATAGGGTCTTTCTTTTGTTTTTTCTAGGTCAGATTGTCACCTGACAATTTAATCCTAATCTATTGGATTAAAATTGATCATGTACTGTTTTAAATGATCATGATTGACAGTTGCGGAATGAACAGCTTCAATAAAACCGAGGCTGCTGTTTTCTCGTGCAGGCTATGCTTCCCGAGGGCTTTCCCTTTCATCAGTTAATGGTCCATTCGCTGTATTTTGCTCAGTTGTCCCTGACTGATGTGAGAAAACAACCACTATTGTTTTGGAGTACACATGCCGGTTTTGATATAATTATACAGGAACATGTGGCGGACTGACCGCCGTAATATGACCTAACCAGCGATGAAAACGGAGTATAATCAAACAATAAGTAAATTTATGTTTTATGAAACCGTCGTTGCCATTACGATCAAAGGTATGAAATATTAACTATGTGTCTTTAGTTGCTTCGATGTATTGCCATAAGGTTGCTAGATTTCTTTTTATAAAAATACGGCAATCCCACAGAAAGCTATGTCTATGTTATAAAATTGATCAGTATGTGCTTAGTCTCCATAAAGGGAAGGCAAATCATAGAATATTCAACTTTATGGTTTAGTGAAATATTGTATTACCATTTATACCAAAATGAAAAGTGACTACATAAGTGCATTGATATATCAAAATGATTTACGTTGATGTTAAGCAGTAAACAATACCAGGAAAAGTAGTGTCAAATTATTGTGCAAGATCAGGAAATATGTAGCAAATAGCTGTTTTATTGTCCATAATATGACATAATATTACAATCAAATTCTTGCCGTCTAACCTTTATTACATTGACTGATTAAGTCATTTTATGAACGCATATACTGTTTACCCTTGCACTCGAAAAGTATCAAATAAAATACTTATTTCCTCATTTAAAGCTGATTCGTGGAAAAAGTCAATTTCAATAATTTTCAGAAGATTATTGTATTTACAGAATGAAAACTAATGTTTATGTTGAATTTACAGGCATAACATTTTAATATAAATTGAAGAGCTGTTCAAAGAATGAATGTTGTTAATAATGTAGCTATGTCAAGTTTAAGGGCACCATGACAAAATGGCCGTACACAAACCCAAAACACATACCAACACAAAAACACGTAGAACACCAAGACGCAACAGACATTCAGAAATAACTATTTAGCCATTTGGACTATGAAATTATATTATTCATCGAGATATTACAATAATTTGTCTAGTAATTTGATCATTATTTCATCGAAATGTCTACCCGTGACAAACCTAGTCGATTTCCCTAAATAACTTTTGATTGGATAACGTCAAAAGCGACCAATATTGAAAGGCATTTTCATTATGTATCTACTTGTTACCCAAATATTTACTTTTTTCAGTAAAACCAGTCAGTGCAGTTGGTAAGACAGCGTGTCATTAAATAGAGCTTCAACTGACTTTATTACTACATGGTATATATTTAGACTAAATTTCTCCTTATTTACATCGACACAACCTAATGAGAAGACCTCTATTATTGTGATTTTAGCAACTGACAGCCTGTTATTTACGAATTGGTAAGCATGATCCATGTTAACTAATAATTATTAAAATGCAGTCTTCCTAGAAAGACTGTTTGTTGTTTCTTCGTAAATTACAAGGATCTATGTCTACTCGTAGAAATATTTGATGAGCCTGAATTCTCGGCCAGACAGACATACTTTATACCTAACTTAAATGTCAGATATGTTTGTAATTTAACATAATAAAACATTGTATTTCCTTTTAATATTTGTATACTGCCAAATCAGAATTATTTATGGGACTTGTTATATACACAACAACAAGGACTTTTAAATAAAAAGTATTTGTCTTAATTACTATTTTTGTCTACTGGTATTTTATAAGCATGTATTTTGTTCTGACATACATCTACCTATGTATTCACAACTATTACAGGGAATGTGTCTCATATTTCTTTTATCAAACATTACCTAAATATCTCAAAAATAAGTTATTTACCGTCAAACAGAATGTGAAACTAACAAAAGAAGATTCACCATAAGTATGATATTAACATAATACAACGCCTACACACTACCACATAAGTATGCCAATTTCAATTTTGAAACATATCAATAAGAAATAACTTACCTTTTTTCTGTCTTACTCTGACAAAATGGATTTGTCATCAAGAAATATCTTTGACAAACGTTAAGGTTTCTAACAAATATATCTCATCATAGGTTTAAAGCATTATGTCGCTATGTCACATTTTAATGTAAAATTCTAATGCTCTGAAATCATTTAATTTTGTGGGCATGAATTTTCGTGGTGTGACAACATTAGGCATGTTCGTGGACACTTGAATTCGTGGATTTTAAATAATATACACTATTGCCAATGCACGTGAAATAATTTTTCCTTAAGATCTTTAATTAGTGAATTGTCCTGCCCACGAAATTAAATGTCCGACGAAAATAAATGACTTCACTACTTATTATGGGTTTATTTAGGGCAACAATCCTATCAAACTCTCAAAGTTAAATAAATTATTCCTGGGATTATAAAATCACAGCAGCTTAAATGTCATAGTGACGTGCGATATTCTTGCGGACGTGTGATATTGTCTGGTGTTAAATTAGTCCAAAGACAATAGTTTCATCGCAAGACATATCGTCAACGGAGTGTGTCATTTGTATGACAGCTTGACAGATTTGTATCCATATGCATACCACCATAGTTATTGTCGCAATGATATTATATGGGTGTGTAGTTGAGATATGATACGAAGACTGAAGCATATCAGCGTGCTTGTCATATATCGCATTCGTTCTAAATAATTCTAAACAATACTTTCTCTTTATTTCGGCGAAATATTGCAAATTGACTTTTGTCAATTAATTGAGGAAATAAACAACTCTGCAATATAATTCGAGATATGTTTAAAATCAAGGAAGTCTTTCCGGAAGTATTCCAACGTCAAGCTCCTTGTATTTGTTTTATCAAGAGTTCGTAAAACGCTCCGGTATAATACTAATGCACTTGATCAGTAGTCACGTATAAATGCCAACAACCATTTTAGAATTTAGACAATTACGTAATTTAATTCATAGAAAATGATGGGAATCTTCCGAGTACACTTAACTGTAGGATTGTACTATTTGAACTTAAGGTAAAACCCATTAATACTAATACATGTAGATATACCGACTTGCAGCTATGTGGGAATTTTCTTTGCTTAATATCATTTGAAAAGATACCATTTAAGGACTGTCCATCTCGCTGTTTTTATCATCTTTTCTTGCTAATTTGTTTTCCTAATCACGATAACACAGTTTTGTTATATTTATTATAAAAGGAGATAATTAGATTGGAAATTATTTCACTTTATTTAAAGATGCTAGGTCTGTATATTTATACTCTTATAATCGATCACAAATCATGCAATATGTATAGAATGCTAAATACATTAACATTGTAAAAGGTATTGCAATATTCTGTGACAAGTAGTGTGCTTTTGGACAAAAAATAAAAACACAACAAAAACAAAACAAATAATTAAAAAATACCCTTGCCGGAGTTGAACCCGGGACCTCTTGCACCCAAAGAAAATGCGTTACCACTGCACCACCGAGTCAACTGAGTGTATCGATTGTATTCAAGCTATTTAACTGTTTCGACGTAATGGTCCGAAACGTAAATAAACAAAGCCGAATTTGCGGGCCACATATTTGGAACAAATTCATTTTTTTCTGTAGTATTTTTACATGCATGAATAACTTCATTTGGCAGTTTCTAATATTTACGGAAGTAGATGTCACTGCTTGAATATGGTAAAAATGTAAAATGTAAACAATTCTGACCTTTAAGATACAGACATAGCATCTTTAAACAAATAAAGGTGACGTAGAATAAAAACAATATATGGTTAAACAAGTAACAAATATACACGCTGGGTGAACGAAGACACGCAAGAACAGTTTGTTAAAAAGCATATATGTGTATCGTTCAAAGTTCAATGCAGTGCTGTGACCTTAATATAAAAGCAGCTGCTGGCATGACTCTTCATTTTCCGAAAAACATTTTTTATGATAAACTATTTCTGATATTGTGCCGATATAAGAAAACTATTTCACAAGCGTATGTTGCAAATTGGCAAATTGTAACAGACAAAATGATTAAAGGTGTGTCAAATTTGACCAAGTCCTTGTTCAGTTTGACTGAATAATTACGAACTGTGAATGGATTTTATGGAACACATATTCCAGCTATACAGACAAACTATAAACATAATAGCGTCAATGAATATGGCTTTAAGATTAATCACCAGGCACTTTGTTTACTATCTATATATAAATAAAGAGTAATAACCTGGTACATGGTGTCTGAACGTGTTTGCATCAACGATATCAACCACAATAGTAGCTGACAGTTTACATGTTATAAACTAAACATGTATATTCTCTCCATTTGTTTTATACTGTAAAACAATTGCTTCATAAATTCACTTATAGTAGGTCGCATTCATGCTCTGTCAGTAAAAACATTGACCTAGTGTAATGTTTCATGTTAACAGCAAACACCGTTTTTTTGTTCATTTTGTTATTGCAACTGATGCAGACAATAGCGCTTGGCTTTAATTCACAACAAATTCCATATTGCACAATTAGGGCGTCTACATACTGTCCAATTCAGACAGAAGAAAAGTGCATTAATAAGGCATGCATGTCAATTCTAGAAGTCAAGTATAGCGTTGTGAAAATGTGAACACTCGTTAAGACACTAATGTCATGTCTGGTCGTATTGTGGAACTCATATTGGTGCTGTTAAAATGCGAAAAAAAAGTAAGGGTCATTGGAAGCGAGAAATATCTCACTGACACACAAAACATAAAGGTTTCTAACTAACCCAAACTGTCAAACGTTTAAAGCCATAGCAAAATGTGTGATATAAGTGTAACAATATATGGCATTTATTCTTCGTAAGGACATATAACTGTTAATATATGACTGTCATGATCACAAGGATAACTAGGATAAAAATAACACACTATTAAAAACACTTTGTTAGTCCTGATAGTACATGAACTTTCAATAACTTTCACATAATTGGTCACACCTCCACAATTTTTGAGTCAATAAATGTAGCTATTCACACCCTTTGGCTTTAAATACCCGGTCTATTTTTAGAATAAAAATTTACACAAACTGCTGCATTGTAAATCAAAAACAAAAATATACTATTCACATTTTGCATAAAAATGACTTTGAAATGCTACAGGAAATTTAAAGCTAATGTAATCAAAGAGTTATTTGCTAGTTAGCTGTAAAATATGCTGTTGATATGGAACGCAACAATCTAAATAGTTTTCCTGGTCATATAACACTATACGAGAATTTTAAAGCTAATAAGGAAGAAACTGTATTTTATTACTCAGAAAGATAATAGTATATAAGCACGACATTTTGTCATTACGGAAACCACATGGTCGCGGGCGGAGTTAAAGCGCTAGTACTTAGTCTAGTAAACCCAGAGACGTAGGCTAGTGGACTGACCAGCGTGATATAACGTAATTAGTGTTGGATTAACGACTTTAAATATATATAAAAACAGAAACAGCATGCACCCAGTACGTGCATGGATACATTGCTCTTAGCAAGCAACATTACCTTATGTGTAAAATAATGGTACTTGTGCAGACATATTTATCTTCATTTCAAAAGATGTAATATAGGTAAAAAGTGATCAGTTCCCAAACACAAATGGCGACACATAATAATCGAGAGATCTTAGCAATAATGTACTTATTTCTTAAAGGAGAATAGTACATTTTATAAGCTACTAAAATATGCGTAGTTTCTTCCAAAATGAAGTGCAAGTGCATTCAATCTAATAAACAGTCTGGGAAACGTGTTGACAGTAATTATTCTGCAAGAAATGAAATGCACAAAGTCTTGAGTCCCAACGATGTCCATGGCGATGCAATTTGTCCTTCAGAGCTGATACGATTAATTATACGTATAAACCACTTGGTAGATTAATTGTTTATTCCAGTCACATCTTGGTACAAATAAAAAAACAATGACATATAAAAAGTGCGTACAAGTTAGTGTATAAAACCACTCTTCAAAGAGTTATAAGAGACAATAAATACAATACAAGTCTAATTTACAACATACATAGTATTAATAACAGATTAAAAAGCTCGAGGCGAATGTTAATTAATTGTTAAAGAAGAATTAAGATGCTCAGTTAAACCACAAAAGGGAATGCGCACTACAGTGCAATTGTAAAAAAGGGTGTAGAAGATCAACGTATCCCTTCAGTCAGACCTAAAGAAAACAGATTAGCATTCCACAGGAACTTTGGATAAAATACATGTATCTATAATATGACCTGAACACATTATTTACATAGATAAAAAACCGAATATTTAAAATATTATTGCAGGTTTTGGCACTAAACCTTGCTATTGACACATTGGAGAGAATAAAAGACAACTTAACATCATCGTTAAGAGTAGAGAATGTAGAATTATTGGACACAGCTTTATCAAATAGGGAGTTAAACTGATGAAAGGGAAAGCCCTCAGGAAGCATAGCCTGCACAAGAAAACAGCAGGCTCGGTTTTATTGAAGCTGTTCATCAGTAGTAATGAACGATGCCACACCACTGACGCCACTAGAGCATGAGCGGTACTCCATTTTCAAATGTAAACAACATACATGTACACTCCATGATCCCTGAGGACCAGAAAAATATAACTACACAATGATGTAGTACGGGGCGACTTTTTACAGCCGCCATGCATGTTTCCATAAATGGTTAGACATACATGGATCGTTAGTTCTTTTCATCAGTGTTTTTATTAAGTGCAATAAACATGTTGTCATGAGTGTTTATACTATCTTTCATACATTTCCAGTTGCCCACTTCACACATAACACTCTACTCTTTAGTATTTTCTTGTGTTAAAGTAAACTCTTTCTATACTGAATGGTTTTGTGTTTCTGGAGGTTATGGAAACATGCATGGTTACAATACAAAAACCGATGTTATTCATCATTATGCAGTTATGATAGTGATTTAATCAACATACTCAGAATTACTCGTGCTACGTCGAATAATTTCATGCCGTAATTTACGTTATTCCATAATAATAATTTTGAATTATTAAAGTGATTTATATACGTATAAAAAAGCGATTGACAGTTTTCAATGCATATTGATTTCTTGAGACCTTTATGAAGAAGAATTGTAATCCAACAACCTCATATGAACACTGTTATAATATTTCGGTACACAAACATTTGTAAAGCGACTTCTTAAATACGGTTTTATTATTTAAGCTGTTCATACCATTATACCAACATCGATTTAATCTTCATACGAAGAAGGAACACAATTCTTTGACAATCATCACACCACGTATAAAATAAATTATTTTGACTTTTTTTAACGATCTATAGCAAGTGCACAACCGTAGTTATTTTATCAATTACGATAAACCACATGGTCATAAAACGTTTTACTGTTACAATTCGACGTTAAGTACAAATTTTTCTCTCTGGCTTTTCATTCGAACTAAAATAAACGGGTTCTAATAAAACAGTCGTTTTAAATTACAAGAAAAGAATAATGTGGAATCCATAGCATTTCAATTTTGCAGCATCGTTTACCAACACGACAAAATATAGATATACCGGTAAATGAACGCACAATTATACATGTATTTACCTAAATTATTGTGATGTGAAATCGATGACAAACTTACTGTGATTTAGCGTAATTCCATCGCAAATAAATTTAGTTGTTAAAATGATCACGGAGTTTTAAATAACCATAACTCAGCATTGTTTTGCAAACCATTTTAGATTTTTTACTATATATAAATACGAAAACAGTTTATGTTTATTGCCTGTTACGTCTCGTTGTTTCGCATGTTTCGTGCTGTGCTAAGTGTGTTTTCGTACTGGTCATTTTGTCATGGTCCCTATAACGTTTTTCTTTTCCACATTGTTTGCAACATTATTCTTTCAACAACTCTTCACTTTATTTTTAATACAATATAAATTAAAGCAATGTCGATTAAAGAGATTTTTAAAGGGCGCATGCCTGGCATAAATATTTATATAAAAATATTCAATCAACATAAAATGTCAACCTATAAAAGTGACATGTCTCATCATTAATCAAATACTTTGTAAATATCTCAGTAAAGGATGGTTAATCATCGTCAAACAAAATACTACATCATTTTGAAAAATACGCCCAAGAAAAAAGCACACAGGGTCTGTTTTATCAACGGTCTTAGGACCGAGCTCGACAATTTCTCAACCTTTTAGCTTTTAACTAAGAATTATGTTAATCATTCTCGTGTGTAATGCAAAACACTTGTTAGTATTAAAAACCTGTGTAAAGTACTATGTACTTTAATTTTAATTTATTCTAAACTGATAAAAGGTCAACTTGTATCGACTTATTAGATATGTGATATGTTGATAGGACAATAATCTGAAATAGTCTTCAAAAACAGAAATAATCTGTATGTAATGGACATTTACTTATGTTAATCATAAATTGTGTTATTTATGTTGTATGAGAGAGTTATTGCATTTATTGAGACAAATCAATGAAACTAATTGTGACATAAACATTTTAAGTCAGTAAGCATTGACAGTTGATTCAAAAATCAAAGAAAGACACATTTTCTTCAAATGTCTTACATTGTTGTCTTTTGCAATTTGCTTCTTAGCACATAATTTTCATTCTTTATATAAACTGTCTTCATTTTGGGTTATTTTAGCTGAAAAGCCACATATTGCAAATAAACTATACTCAACCATGCCATACTTTCAGAAAATCTATGTTGAGAACTAGCGGTATCTATTCGTGGCAATATATGAAGTTGCAGTAAAACTAAATATATGTGCATTTACGTCGACTCAGACATAAAACACTCTTGGAAATAATTGCTCTAATAACCAGAATTTACGTCATAACGCAAAAATTGTCAAAGTGTCGTTGATTTAAAATGATATATGATGCGAAGTAAGGCTTATTGCTCGACTTCGTGAGACAAAAGCACGCGACTGAATAAAGATCAGATATCTGGAGACCAATTTGGAAATGTGGACACTAGCAATAAGTCAAACGACTATAAAAGCGTTAGGAAATCGTGTGTGAGAATAGCCCTATTATAAGTGATTCCAGGTTAATGGGCAATATCCTGGCAACGTCCCACCACCATCTAAACCAGAGGATTCTATTTTCTGTAAAACTGTAAATTCCTACGGAATGAAGGTTAATATAACAATATAATCAATGTAACAACACTAAATTAATATTCATTCCGTAATTTCTATAAGTTTAATACAAACCATATCAGGCTTAATGTTGGTGGTGGGACGTTGCCAGGATATTGCCGGTTAATGCTTATTGTAGTGTACCTTAAGTGGTTAATTAGGTGCAATTAGATTTTTACTTGTTCTCAGCGATCATGGATTGTATGTTGTTTACATTTAAAAATAGAGTTCAGCTCATGCGCTAGGTGGCGTCAGTGGTGGGGCATCTTTCATTAACACTAATGAACAGTTTCAACGGAATCGAGGTTGCTATTTTCGCATGCAGGCTTTGGATTCTGGTTGCGTTTACATTTCTTAGTTGAGTTTATACAAATAAATAAGACAATCAAGTCTTAATTGTGGCTACCACAATTTTAAACAAATATAGACTTTAAGTTTGTGATAATAATGTTGATATAAAAATTGCGATGTTTTTGCTTTTGAAATTTATGTCATTTCGATATTCCATTGACTTATTGTATCACTGCGACTTGTAGGGTGTTGTCATAATAATCACATTATTAGTATTTACGTGATAAATGTTTATTTCGACCTCCCTGATTTAGTGACCATCCGAACTGCTTTCTATGTATCTGTTTTATCACTGTGCAAGGTTTCAATGAGAACATTCCTTTACATGCACACATTGAAGATTCGATTGCTTTTGTTAAGATATACTAGATCATTGTATAGTATTTCTTAATAGAGGAAGCGTGTTTGTCGGAAGGACTTAGTGAATGTTCAGGTATCATCGTGTTACCTAAAGCCAATCATTGACCAACCTCGGATACCCAGGGGTGATTCCGCTTGCTGCATCAACCCCTGGGACAATTAGTTGAATTAACCTTCGTTATCTCACCCAGCGAATACTATCATTTCATTGGTCGCATCATCTATGCCAGATGCGGAAGATGACCAATGAAAACGATCCTTACAAATCGCTTCGATTAAATTGCCAAGATGACAACACATTTTATCATGGGCGCAGCCATTTTGGTAGTCATTGAAAACTCATTGACTTATGAGAGCGGCTATCTGATTGGACCGCACGCTATAACGCTTCGTATCGATTTTCGGTGGCAGATTCAA
>Ga0224511_10004366_pt1 | contig 10657 bp, 1 predicted proteins | sample SF_May12_sed_USG_2_FD_169988 | JGI IMG/M metagenome (GOLD analysis project Ga0224511, IMG submission 169988) | Sediment microbial communities from San Francisco Bay, California, United States - SF_May12_sed_USGS_8_1 | ecosystem: Environmental > Aquatic > Marine > Sediment | place: USA... | reverse complement strand
GTTGTGATGATTTAACATTGGATAATACCAACGTGGTAACCGTGGGTGGAAGCTTGATGGGGAGATCGTCAAGGGTCATGTTCTGCAACTCGACCTTTTGCAGAACTGGAAGTTCATGCAGTGAAAGTTCACTTGCTGCCTGCTGTGATGATTTAACATTGGATAATACTAACGTGGTAACCGTTGGTGGAAGCTTGATGGGGAGATTGGCGAGGTCCATGTCAATCAACCCGACCACTTGTAGTTTTGGAAGCTCATGCAGTAATAGTTCACTTGCTGCCTGCTGTGATGATTTTACATTGGATAATACCAACGTGGTAACCGTTGGTGGAATCTTGATGGGGAGGTCGTCGAGGGTCATGTTCTGCAACTGGACCGTTTGCAGGACTGGAAGTTCATGCAGTGATAGTTCACTTGCTGCCTGCTGTGATGATTTACCATTGGATAATATTAACGTGGTAACCGTGTGTGGAAGCTTGATGGGGAGATTGGCGATGTCCATGTTAATAAACTTGACCTCCTGTAGGTGTGGAAGCTCATGTAGTAATAGTTCAATTGCTGCCTGCTTTGATGATTTAACATTGGATGATACCAACGTGGTAACCGTTGGTGGAAGCTTTATGGGGAGATCGTCGAGGGTCATGTTCTGCAACTCGACCTTTTGCAGAACTGGAAGTTCATGCAGTGATAGTTCAATTGCTGCCTGCTTTGATGATTTAACATTGGATAATACCAACGAGGTAACCGTTGGTGGAAGCTTGATGGGGAGATCGTCAAGGTCCATGTCAAACAACCTGACTTCTTGTAGGTGTAGCAGCTCATGTAGTAATACACGTAGTTCAATTGCTGCGTGTTGTGATGATTTAACATTGAATAATACTAACGTGGTAACCGTTGGTGGAAGCTTGATGGGGAGATCGTCGAGGGTCATGTTCTGCAACTCGACCTTTTGCAGAACTGGAAGTTCATGCAGTGATAGTTCAATTGCTGCCTGCTGTGATGATTTAACATTGGATAATACTAACGTGGTAACCGTTGGTGGAAGCTTGATGGGGAGATTGGCGAGGTCCATGTCTATCAACCCGACCACTTGTAGCTTTGGAAGCTCATGCAGTAATAGTTCAATTGCTGCCTGTTGTGATGATTTAACATTGGATAATACCAACGTGGTAACCGTGGGTGGAAGCTTGATGGGGAGATCGTCAAGGGCAATGTTCTGCAAATCGACCTTTTGCAGAACTGGAAGTTCATGCAGTGATAGTTCAATTGCTGCCTGCTTTGATGATTTAACATTGGATAATACCAACGTGGTAACCGTTGGTGGAAGCTTCATGAGGAGATCTTCAAGGGCCATGTTACACAACCTGACTTCTTGTAGGTGTAGAAGCTCATGTAGTAATACACGTAGTTCAATTGCTGCCTGCTTTGATGATTTAACATTGGATAATACCAACGCGGTAACCGTTGGAGGAAGCTTGATGGGGAGATCGTCGAGGTCCATGTTGTACAACCTGACTTCTTGAAGGTGTGGAAGCTCATGTAGTAATAGTTCATTTGTTGCCTGCTGTGATGATTTAACTTTACCAAATACCAATGTGGTAACCGTTGGTGGAAGCTTGATGAGGAGATCTTCGAGGGCCATGTTACACAACCTGACTTCTTGTAGGTGTATAGGCTCATGTAGTAATACACGTAGTTCAATTGCTGCCTGCTTTGATGATTTAACATTGGATAATACCAACGCGGTAACCGTTGGAGGAAGCTTAATGGGGAGATCGTCAAGGTCCATGTCACACAACCTGACTTCTTGTAGGTGTAGAAGCTCATGTAGTAATACACGTAGTTCAATTGCTGCCTGTTGTGATGATTTAACATTGGATAATACCAACGTGGTAACCGTGGGTGGAAGCTTGATGGGGAGATCGTCAAGGGTCATGTTCTGCAACTCGACCTTTTGCAGAACTGGAAGTTCATGCAGTGATAGTTCACTTGCTGCCTGCTGTGATGATTTAACATTGGATAATACTAACGTGGTAACCGTTGGTGGAAACTTGATGGGGAGATTGGCGAGGTCCATGTCTCTCAACCCGACCACTTGTAGCTTTGGAAGCTCATGCAGTAATAGTTCACTTGCTGCCTGTTGTGATGATTTAACATTGGATAATACCAACGTGGTAACCGTGGGTGGAAGCTTGATGGGGAAATTGTCTAGGTCTATGTCCAACAAATCGACTTCTTGTAGGAGTGGAAAATCATGCAGTGATATTTCTTTTCGTGTGGACACGTTGTCTAACGCGACTTTTGTGATAGTTTTTGGGAGTTGAATTGATATTTCAGAAACATCAGTACTTTTGAAGCAGATTCCATTTAATTTTGTTGTGTTTTTAAGAACTCTTATCAAACAGTCTATGCTACAGTTTCCAGGTAGTAATTTTATTGTTGTTGTATAGTTTTTGTTCTTCAACAGCAAACGCTTGTACAGTTCAATATCTGATTCAACCGGTTTGTATATATTGATGGTCTGCAAAGTCAGGTGAATGTCTTTGTTACCAACACAATCTGACTCTCTCATGCCAAATGCCATTAAGTCTGTAAGATAAGCATCGGACTGTATGTTTTCTTTGCTTTCTGAAACAAAAATTTTCTTGAAAGTTTCTTCTAATTTACTTTTTCTTGCCTCATTCATATCGTTGCAACATTTGCTGATTATTTCTGACAGCTTTCCACCGACTTGAATATTCATGGCACAAACAAACCTGAACACTTCAATCAGGTTCCCCATGTTGTTTCCTAATCTTGTTTCCAAATCACCCAGGTTTTCTTCTTTACACAGATAAATTGCGGACATGAATCCTTGCCAGGATTTGTGCACAAATGACATGTGTGATGATTGGTAACTGACAGATTTTAATTGGTGTTCTGTCAATATTCCACATTTTACTCCAAACATCTTCATGTCATTATTCACTTTCAATGCTTTAGAGTCAAACACAACTTGTGATTGTCCATTCGTTGGAAATGAGATATCAAAAGCTAATTTTGATATTGCTTCAAAATAGTTCCAGTTTGTAGAAATGTTGCCAAACTGACTTAACAGTGGTAAGCAATGAGCACTCTCATGGGGAAGTGGTGCCGAAACACAATAGTCCGACCTTCGACCAATTAGCATGTCTAGAATGCTAGCATAAATGATGGTTATCGAATTTGACAACTCGTATCCATCAAACCACAAACAAACTAGTTGAAGAAAAATCACAGGAGTCTTCAGTAAGTAGCTGTCCATAACTTTGTTTTTTAGATATTCTTCAAACTGAGAAAAACTTCTTGTTCCAGTGTTTCCGTTTAATATTCTAACAAGATTCTCGCCCAGCTGTTTGTTGTTTTCCAGACTTTCCATCTCGAGATAAACATCAACCTCTGATTCCTTTATTGGCGTTTGTGATAAACGCCAGGGGCGAGATGTGATCAGAACTGTGGCACAGTTATTTTGGTGAAACATCGGGGTTCTACCCCTGTCAGAACTGGAGCACTTGCACGGCCCGTCTTGATGTGTCCATTCATCTAACCCGTCTACTAATACTAAACACGATGCAGTACATGTATCAAGCAACTCTTCAACTAGTTCACAAGCATTTTTAAAATCGTTATTGTTGTATATGTTCCTTAATAGCTGATCGCAAATCATTTCTAAATAATTGCAACGGTTGAAAGAGTCTCTCAATGGAATGTAAAACAGTAATTCAAAATCTTTCAAAACTGGTTTGTCAGAATAAAGCTTTCTTTTCTCGTGGTCAGTCTTGCAATCATTGCTCCATTGAAGTACTAGGTTCTGCAAAAAGGAGGACTTCCCAGAACCAGCTTCCCCAACAATAACCACATTGCGAACCTTTTTCTCATTTTTGGTAAACATTTCTTTGTATGTAGCAACTTTTATTCCTTTGTCAGAATCTTTCTCTCTAAAGTCCTTCTGAACTAGTGTTTGCTCAACATACAACTTATGAAAGTCAATGTCTCTGTCTGGCAGGGCTGGGGCATAGGGTATGGAACTGTACTTACGTTTGTAAAACCCCTTTAGGCGATCTTGCATCTCTGAAAATAAAAATACATAACAATCAACATATTGAAACAGTATAGAAGTGTTTGTGCTTGAAACCTCACAATCCTCAGCTTTTTCTTAGGAACAATGACACTGTATTGGGTGTTTCCATATCTATATTCAGGAATGGAAACAACCCGGACTTTATATTATTGCACGGCCCAGTAGGTAATAATTGGAAACCCAAGTTTTTTCTTCTTTAAAAGACAATACCCGGCAATTCAATCCTGAACATTATCAAAGTTGTATTGATTACTATTGCATATACCATAATGTGACATAAGCCTTGCAATTTTACATCTATTGTCTAGCAATTTTGTTCCCAATGAAATTAAAGTTTATGTTTAAAGTCTTATAATTTAGTTTTTATATTGATCACTCAATAAGGCTAGACATTTTTTTTATTTTTCACAAATCCCGAACGAATATTTTCAATAAATGGAAACAAATAAAATTTAAAATTTAGTTTTTTTATTGCCGACCGTATGAAGTTGTGCCAAATCTTAAAAAAACCGAACCAAACTGAGTACAAAACTATTTATTATATAAAACAGATGCAAATAACGCTCTTAAAAAGCCTTAAACCCCAACTTTGACTTTACTTGCATATATATTTCAGTATTGTTGCATCAATATGTTTTGCAGATATGGAACTATGTTTGTTTGTACATTTCTCTTAAGATGCTATGTGATTTGTAACACTAGTCGAATTTAGCAAACATATTGTTCTTCAGGTTTTTTGTATCTTTATTTTTGCACTTCATGATATAAAAGTATTTTTATTTAAAACATTATTGATTTAATATAACAATGTGTCATTAACCTTTAAACCAGTTCATATCCATTATTGATTGTATAACTTTAACAAAACTTAAAGCTCCTTTAACATTTATATTAGTTATAATGGTACTTTTATTTAAAACATGTATCGATTTACTCGAAAAATGTGTCATTAAAATTGAAAAAAACAACATGTTTGTTAATTGGAATTGAAGATTGAAATATTACCTGTGTATTTTACTAACCCAATTTAACCTTAAAATATTCTGTACTTACATATAAGACAGATTGGAATGACAATGTTAAATGGAACATTTTACATCTTTTTTTTCTTTTTTTTTCGACCGACCGTACACAATTTTTAAACGAAAATCTTGTAAGAAATAAAATAAAACAAGAGGGCCTAAAGGGCCCTGGGTCGATCACCTGAGGAAAAGGTCAAAGGTCACAGTGGAGCCACTTACAGAGGACCACTTATGTTGTCCACCAAATATTGGTAGAGGACCTCTAGATGATGTTATACATTAAATATGAAAGCTCTGGGCCTTGTAGTTTCAGACAAAAAGATTTTTAAAAATTGCATGTTGAAAACCTATTTTTTGACCCGGTGACCTACATATGCAACCAATCAGAACCATTTGAATAATTTTGGTAGGGGAACACCCAGGGAAAATTCCTGCTGAGTTTGGTCAAATTATAATTAGCGGTTCAAGAGAAGAAGTCGTTTCAAGTTTTACTTAAATATAATTTAATGTAAAATTGTGACCCCCAGGCCAAGGTCAATTTTAACCCCAGGGGCATAATTTGATAAACTTTGGTAGAGGACCTCTAGATGATGCTATATACCAAACATGAAAGCTCTGTGCTTTGTAGTTTCAGATAAGAAGAGTTTTGAAAGTTTCATTTTAAAAACATATTTTTTGACCCCTTGATCTACTTATGCAACCAATCAGAACCATTTTAACATTTTTTATAGGGAACAACCAAGGGACCATTCATGTCCAGTTTGGTCAAATTCCCATTAGCGGTTCACGAGAAGATGTTGTTTAAACTTGCCTTATATAATTCGATGTAAAATTGTGACCCCCAGGGCGGAGTCAGTTTGACCCAAGGGGCATAATTTGAACAACTTTGGTAGAGGACCCCTAGATGATGCTATATGCCAAATATGAAAGCTCTGGGCATTGTAATTTCAGACAAGAAGATTTTTTAAAATTGCATTTTGAAAACCTATTTTTTGATCCCGTGACCTACTTTTGCAGTCAACTGGAACAGTTTGAACAACTTTGGTAGGGGACCGTCAAGGGATCATTCCTGTGAAGTTTGGTCAAAATCCAATGAGCGGTTTCAGAGAAGAAGATATTTAAGTAACAAAGTTTACGCACGACGTACGACGGACGAAGCACGACGGACGACGCACGACAGACGACGCACGACGGACGACGACGGACAAAGGCCGGTCACACTCTAAAAAGAGTGGCCTAAAGATAACTAAGTAAAGCCAGACTTGTATTGTGCACCTTTTATAAGACCGAGGAGTAGATTGTGTAATGATCGACTTGTAATGCTAACTAAAAACGTGAAGTAAAGCCTGACTTGTTTTTGGTCACCTTTAATAAGACAAAAGAGTAAAGACCGGCTTGCATTGTTCACTAACAGATAATGAAGTTAAACCTAGATAGTATTGCCTGGCATTACACTATTTATAAAAGTATGAGGCAATGAAAATTCTATATAATTTATATAAATACAAATACGCATACTATAATACAAACCTAACATTTAATGACATTGGTATAAATGGATTATCCTACACGTTTAAACGTGTAATAGTATAATCCCAGATTTTCCCAGTGGCCAAACATGTTTATATGACATGATAGTATTGAGCAATGAGCCATAAAGTGGCACAAGCTATGTGAGTAAAGCATGGAAAAGGTGTCCGTACTGTTAGACCTCTCGGGCCATTTGATGAGTAAGTCAATGGGTTGTAAAATAGACATTATTTACTTCATTTTAGTTTTAAGTAACTCATAATCCTGAATAACAGATCAATATTCAAATAATCAAAAATAATTTTGGATTTCAACAACAAAATGAATGTTTTGGAATCTATACAGGGAATCCAACAAATACTAGAGTTAAAGCGAAATGATCACAAGTGTAGTATGTACCATAGTTTTATTAGTATTAGTTCAACATACTTAAGATAAAACTCAATATACTTAAGTCTTTTGCTTTTCTGTATGAAAGTCAAGTGTGAGATTATACTTGTAGATGATTCTTTTATAATTGTTTGTTGCGGCTGTCATCATTTTCTGTATCGGTACAGTATGACGACCGTATCGATACGTATATTGATTTATATATCGATAGTGTACCAATAGTGACTATATCGTCCCAGCCCAATCCCTTTATGCTTCTTTTCCCTCCAAAGTTGGTTTGCGAGCATATAAATATTCCTAATATTGTTGAGGTTTTTGGTTTAACCACATTCATAAGCAATAAAAGTGTTAGGTCTGATTATATAGTGTTTAAGGTTACAAGTTTGAAGTGTAAAGGCAAACACACTATAAGGTACTTATTTTAAATGTTACCTTGCTTCTGGCTTTGCTTACGTGCAGACTCAGCTTCTTTTTTCTTTTGTTCATTCTTGGCTCTTTCCTCCTTTATTTGATCCAAGCTCTTCTCTGAAACATGAAAACAGGTTTCCAACATAATCCACAAAATTGACTGCAAATCTAAAGCTGATTCACGCAATGTCAATTTGAATATTCTTTAAAGTTTTCTTTTTAACAAGCATTAATAGTATTGCGGGAAATATAGTAGTCCCCTACTGGTCCCTCCAAAAGTTCTTTAATTATCCTAACCTCCTGTTTATTGCCATTTTAAATCAGCTTTTAGATAGAAAACTATACTTACGATGTACAAAATGGACACATTCCTTCTTCTTGTAGACCACTTAAACTGGCTATTTAAGTAAAACTACTTAGTATAATGCGGTATAGTACGCACAAAGACCAAACAATGGGCAAGGTAGTGACACATCATCTCAATAATATTATAGTGATCATTTCTGTCAAATAGTTTTAAAATCAAACTTACAATAACAAAGTTAAGGAATGGACACGTTTTTGCTGTGACATTGACCTTCAAGGTAGCGACCAAAATGTTGCTTGCGACACGGCGTCCGAATATGGTGATCATTTCTGTGAAATAGTTTTAAAATGGGACTTCAAATAGCGAAGTTATGGGACGGACACGATATTGCTGCAAGGTCAGGCTTTGACCTTGACCTTCAAGGTAGCTACCAAAATGTTGCGTGACATGTCATCCCAATTTGTTGATCATTTCTGTGAATAAGTTTTAAAATCCGACTTCAAATAACACAGTTATGGGCCAGACACGATTTTGCTGCAAGTTCATGCTGTAATCTTGACCTTCAAGGTAGCGACCCAAATGTTGTGCCTAACACACCATCCCAATATGGTGATCATTTCTGTGAAATATTTGTAAAATACGATTTTATAAAACAAAGTTATGGGTCGGACACGATTTTGCTGCAAGATCATGCTGTGACCTTGACCTTAAAGGTATAGACCCAAATGTTGTTCGCGACAGCGGCGACACGTCATCTTAATAGGGTGATCATTTCTGTTAAATAGTTATATAATCCTACTTCAAATCACCAAGTTATGGGGCGGACACGATTTTGCCGCAAGGTCATGCTGTGACCTTGACCTTAAAAGTAGTGACCTAAATCTTGCAAATCTTGCTCGCGACACGTCGTCTCAATATGGTGATTATTTCTATGAAATAGTTTTAAAATCAGACTTTAAATAACGAAGCAATGGGGCCAGACACGATTTTGCTTCAATGTCATGATGTTACCTTGACCTTCAAGGTAGCGACTCAAATATTTCGTATGCATATTGTAAACATTGCTACCTATTCATGTACCAAGTTCCATGCGTCTAGCTTTAATAGTATTTTAGTTATCAAAGGATCCAGATTTTTAGCGAACAGACTGACTGACGGAAATGATTGTACATGAATTAAGTTTTTAATTGACCTTCAGTGTCGTCTAGACTTTGGAAATAAGTGTTCAAAATTGATAAACGTTAAACATTACCTGTTTCGATTTGGATGCGTTCTTCCGCCAGCCCAATACATGCACCTAGAAAAGAAGACAAAGTGAAATTATCTGCTATACTTTATAATTGCAAATGTTGATTCTGCATCAAGTCTGTACTAATGCTGGATAATACAAACATTTCATTGTGGTTGAAATAGTGTATGCATTTTCATAATACAGCATATATACTTAAAGGGGCTAGAGCACAGATAATTGGGTTGATCAGTACTTATCTTACAATATGATTTAGGTAAGAGTCTTAGCAAAGAAATGTGCTGTAAAATGGCTGACTCTAAAACAATGTTTGACTACATATTTTAACAGATGAAAAATGCATGTAATATGAGGTAAATCCTTTTTGTGTCCGTGGGCAAGAAAATGATTTCCCCTCATAATGAATAGTTTATTGGAAATGTCCTGGTTTGTGCACATTTTTCTTCAAAACTAGCACATGGTACCTATTGTTTATGCTCTATTGTGCAGTTATTTAGTCTTTTAGGGATAGTTTAGATTTTTCCCATGTTAATGCCCAAACCGTGCTCTGGTGACTGGTAAGTACCTATAAATGCATGTACTTTCGAGAATAAAAAGAATTTTACAAAGCCTTATACTTCAGATTGTTATCAATAACGTTGTTTTGCAAGTTGTTGTTTAAATTGAACATCTCTTCAATTAATATAATTAACCTGGTTGTATACTAAGTTTTGTTATATTTAAGTTTGCAAAGTTGCATTAAGTTTTAACTAGAGCTTGTCACAAGTGCCAAATATCCCCGACATGCGCTTGTCAGAAATACGTTGACCCTCAATTCAAGCACTTTCAAGGAACATTGGTCGTTTTCAAGCACATTGCAAGACTGTGAGAGTAGGGTGGTCCTTATTTTGCAACTTTTGAAATCTACACTTCTTACCCTCTAATTGTGTTTCACTGTGTAAAAAACATATTTGGCCAAATATAAATTCAATTGAACAATATTTAGAGGTAGCTCAATGACTTGGAAATGTCGGATTATCTTGATAAGCAGCAGACAAATCAGGATTTTATTATGTGTCCCTTCTTGGAAAATATATTGTTACTGTTATAAAGTATTTACAACATCGCTATTTACTACAGCTCTTACATCACAAATTGTTGTTAAATGATCTTTTAATGATAGTTAAACAAAAAGCAAGTTACTAAAACCACTTTTTATACAACCAGTTGACCCTTATTCTATTCAGAGTACTGAGAACACAGTTTGTACTAGTAAATTGCTATTTCTGTGTTTCGGTAACTATAAAAGATATGGTTTGATCTGTTTAACTGCATTTAGGAACGTTTAAGTTTAATGCCTAGCTTGTGTTTGTTGAATTATCAGACACGGAATGTTCAATGGATTCTTAGCTATTGGTTAACAAGCAAGTGATAGTTTACTTCATATTGTCTTTTAAACTCACTTTCAGGTAAGGTTTAAAAGTTGAAGGAATCAGTACATTTACTGTTTAAACAATACTGAAATAATAATAATAATAATAATAATAATAATGATATGATAATTACTGTACACAGTTAAGTGCCAAATGTATTTTGAATATTTATCTTATAGACATTAACAAACATACTTGCTTACAGGTGTTAGTAATAGCAATGCCAACAAGATCAAAAGC
>Ga0224511_10004362_pt1 | contig 10660 bp, 14 predicted proteins | sample SF_May12_sed_USG_2_FD_169988 | JGI IMG/M metagenome (GOLD analysis project Ga0224511, IMG submission 169988) | Sediment microbial communities from San Francisco Bay, California, United States - SF_May12_sed_USGS_8_1 | ecosystem: Environmental > Aquatic > Marine > Sediment | place: USA... | reverse complement strand
TATATTATTAAACCAATAACATTTTTTGTAAGTTTTATTTAAGTTCAAGATTAATACTGTTATTGTACATGTATTTCAACAGTGAACAATAAAGTGCATGCTCATTTATAATTTATAATGAGATGAAACTTAAAAGCGACATTTTAAATACAGTACAGCCAGCGCGGAACCTTCATAAACCCTCTGACCCCGGTGGTCAGAATTATCCACGCGCGGTCGATCACCGCGGCCGAACACCCGATGACCCTGGTGGTCATGACCCTCGCGTTTCGCGATGACCGCACGCGAGGATTCGCGGTGGTAGCCCGCGAGGGATCATCGCGGTCAACGGATTTTCATCGTCTACATAATGTACATGTAAATTGTGTAAAATAAGCAATTAACCACCAGGGACCACCGTGTCCGGCCATCGAGATCCGCGGTGTTCGTACACCGCGTCGCACGGTGTTCGCTGCTGGGGAAAATTGAACGCCGGTGACCACCCGAAATATCGGCAAAAACCACCGATCGCGGTGGTCATTTTCAGCGAACACGTTAAGGTAAATCGCGGTGATGGGTGTTCAAATGAAGGTTCCGCGCTGGCTGTACTGTACAGTTCCCGATTTCTTACACCCTTTTAGAAATTGCTAGATCCACCCCTGTAAGTTGCTCTGTCAGCGGCAGCGTTTACTCAAAATCCTCGTGCATGTTGCAATGCGGACCTTTTGTATAGGCCGACGAAATGTAGCCTCTGGCTAATTGTTCGCTTGAATGGTAACCCTTAGCGAAACAAAACCGAGTTGGCGCTAAAATATCATTTTCGTGTGTCATGTAGGGCAGTGGATGGAGGAATGGTACATATTTAGAAGTAGGTAAATCGTTTTATTCGATTTTCATACACACCGTGTCAATTTAAATGTTTAATATTTTATTGTGAATTATTGTGTCTGTGTTTAAAAATTGTTTTTACTTTAAAAACATTTTCAATCGTGCCACTCATCAAGTTATTCTCTTTTTGATTTGGTATGTTGGTTTCTTGCGTTTTTCTCACATGTTGTGGAACGTTATCGTGAGTTTATTGTTGTTCAACGTTGGGTTTGTGTGTTGTTGTCTTTCGTCATTTATCGCAAGTTTGTCGGTAGAGTTGGTCTTTTGTCGTCGTTTCTCTTTGGCTGATGTCTACTGTTTAATGTTGTATTACATGTTGTTGAAGTTTTCCTTGGTGTATTTGACGGTTTTGATTTTGATTTGTGTCAGCGATTTTGATATTTTGAGAGGTTTTTCTGCGTTTTAGCTACATGGTTTTGTTTTGTCTTTCGTTCATCTTGTAAAGTTGTTTGAACTATTTTGGCTTGTTTGCTTGGTTAGTGGCGATCTTATGTATCGAGTGCTTTCTTCTGAACATAATTGCAGATAGTGACACAATATAACACTTACATTTTAATCGTTATGTGTAAAACATCGAAGGGTATTTATATGGCAAATAGTATATTTTAAAAAACGATAAATTAAATATAATTATATATAAGCATTCACCTGTGTCTGTGTGTCTGATGCCATTTAAAATATTGTATCGTACTCTTGTCGTGAACTATTTACTGTCTTTAATAAATTTAACAGAAAAAGGTCAGATATGTTTAGTATTACTTTGTTTATACATTATTTTCATGTTCGCTACACGATTTGGTGGTCGCCTTGGTGCAAAGACGTCGCCTCGATGCAAAAACATCGCCTCGGTGCAAAGACGCGCGCATCACGGCAGAGGCCAGGTAAATTGGGTTAGCTGTTATCCTGTAGTTTGAAAACATAGATCTACCTACATTTTTGTTAATTTTAAATGCTAAATATTCAGCATTTTCCTGTAGTTTGATTACATTCTATCTTTTAAGTTTACATAGCCACAGCCAAATTCTAGAACATTTGTTCACAATAAGTGAAACATGTTCTTTTGTTAATACTTTTGTATTGGTCGACCACATTGTTGTCACGCGTCGTTGGAGAGACTCCCGTAGCCCAGCAGCAGCCAGGTAGGTACGTGTGTCTTTCATTCTATGTTATTTATTATTGCAAATAATTTACTTATGCATTGTTAGTAAATAGTGTTTCTTTTATGTGAGATTGCACGCTGTTGTCGCGAGTCGTTGTAGGGACCGCCTGTCCCAGTGACGGCCAGGTACGTTTATTTTCATATTCTGTTATTTGTTATTTCAAATATTCCACAAGTGTATTGAATACAATTCACTCAATTACTTTGTGATTATGACATAACAAAGTAAATAAATGTAGTGTTTCTTTTATAGGAGGCTGCACACTGTTATCACGTGTCGTTGGAGAGACCCGCCTTTCCCAACGGCAGCCACGTAGGTTTTTTCATGTTCTGTTATTTGTTAGAGCAAATATTTCAGAAGAGTATTGAATAAAATTCATAAAAAGTCTGCGTGATAATGACATAACAAAGCAAAAATACATGTATGTAGTGTTTCATTAATAGCAGGCGGCATACTGTAACAGTTGTCGCGTGTTGTTAGAGAGACCCGCTTTACCCAGCGGCTGCCACATAGGTTTTCTATTCATATTCTGTTAATTGATAGGAAAATATTTCACTACATGTATATATTTCAGTTTAGTTTTCATAGCCTGTTATTTGTAATGGCGAATGTTTTACAAGTGTTTTGAATAAAATTCATTCAATTTATGTGTGATTATGCTATAACAAAGCAAGTATATGTAGTGTTTTTTCTTTTGGATGCTCCTTGGTTGCCCGCTGTGTTGCGCGTCGTTGGAGGGACCCGCCTTTCCCAGCGGTAGCCATGTACGTTTATTTTCAGATAATCTTATTTATTAGGGCACGCATTTCACAAGTTTATTGAATACATTTACATACTGTATGTGTTATTATGACTTAACAAAGCAAAAAGTGCTTTTTATATAGAAGGCTGCACGCTGTTGTCGCGCGTCGTTTGAAGGACCCGCCCTTCCAAGCGACCGCCACGTACGTGTTTTTTTTCATATTCTGTTATTTGTTATGGCAATTATTTTACTATATATTTCAGGCAAATATTTCAATAGTGATTTTAGTAAAATACATAAACTTTCTGTCTGATTATGACATAACAAAGCCATGTCATGAATAATTTTATGTAGTCTTTCTTCGTAAGGAGGCAGCATGCTGTTGTCGCGCGTTGTTGGAGGGACCCACCTTTCGCAGCGGCAGCCTAGTGGGTTTATTATTTAGATTCTGTTATTAGTTCCCTACCTGTGTTCACACCGGAGGGGACTATAGGTTTACCCACCGTCCGTCAGTCGGTCAGTCAGCCCGTCAGTCTGTCTTTCCGCTAACAATCCGGATCCTCTGATAACTTTAAAATTATTAAAGTTTGGCGCATGAAACTTGGTATGTTAATAGGTAGCAATGTGTACAATATGCACCTGCAATATTTGGGTTGCTACCTCGAACGTCACGGTCACACCATGACCTTTCAGCAAATTCGTGTCCAGCCCATAACTTTGTTATTTAAAGTCCCATTTAAAACTATTTCACAGAAATGATAACCATATTGAGACGCCGTGTCGCATGCAACATTTGGGTCGCTACATTGAATGTCAAGGTCACAGTATGGTATGCAGCAAAAGCGTGTCCGGGCCAAAACTTTGTTATTTGAAGTCTGATTTTACAACTATTTGACAGAAATGATCACCATAGTTATTAAAATGAGGTGTCACTACCTTGCACATTGTTTGGATCCTGTGATAACATACAAAGTATTAAAAGTAAGGTTTATAAAACATTATAAATAAGTGGTTGGCAACGGGTACCATATGTACACTATTTTGTTTCCTCGCTAAGCCTGTTCGTTTGTCTGTCCGTCTGTTAAACTGTTTGTTAAAATCCGGAGCATGCTATAACTTAAAAGCTATGTGTCCATTTTGTACAATCGCAATGATAGTTTTATATATGAAAGTTGAATAAATTATAAATGGCAATTAGCAGGTGCCTATGATAATTAAAGAACTTTTTGAGGGACCAGCAGGGGACTACTTTATTGCCGGCATTACTATCAATGCTTGTTTATTATGGTAGATATTTCACTCGTGTATTGAATTAAATTAATAACAAATAAATATCTGTGTGATTATGACATAACAAAGCAAGTATTTATTGTGTTTCTCTTATAAAAACATAAAACGGCTGTGTAATAATCAAAGCAAATATATGTTGTGTTTCTATTATAGGAGGTTTTACGCTGTTGTCACACGTCGTTGGAGCGACCCGCCTTTGCCAGCGTCAGCCAGGTACGTTGTTTTTCATAATCTGATATTTATTATGGCCAATATTTCGCTTATGTTTTGAATTATACTCATTTTATTTCTGTGTAATGATGACATAACAAAATAAAGTTTTTTTATAGGAGACTGCACACTGTTGTCACGCGTCGTTGGGGGGGACCCGCCTTTCCTATCGGCAGCCAGGTACGTTTGTCTTTCATTTTATATTTGTTTGCTTTATTACATTTTCAATCGTGCCACTCATCAAGTTATTCTCTTTTTGATTTGGTATGTTGGTTTGTTGCGTTTTTATCACATGTTGTGGAACGTTTTGGTGAGTTTATTGTTGTTCAACGATGGGTTTGTGTGTTGTTGTCTTTTGTCATTTATCGCAAGTTTGTCGGTGGAGTTGGTCTTTTGTCGTTTTTTACTCTTTGGCTGTTGTGTACTGTTTTATGTTGTATTACATGTTGTTGACGTTTTCCTTTATGTATTTGACGGTATTGGTTTTGATTCGTGTTGTTAATTTTTCTATTTTGAGAGGTTTTGCTGCGTTTTAGCTACATGGTTTGGTTTTGTCTTTCGTTCATCGTTAAAAGTTGTTTGAACTATTTTGGCTTGCTTGCTTGGTTATTGGCGATCTTATGTATCGGGTGCTTTCTTCTGAACATTATTGCCGAAAGTGGCACAATATAACACTCACATTTTAACCGTTATGTATAAAACATCGAACGGTATTTATATTGCAAATAGTTTATTTAAAAAAACGATAAATTAAATATGATTATATATAAGAATTCACCTGTGTCTGTGTATCTGATGCCATTCAAAATATTGTATCGTACTCTTGTCGTATCTGTTTACTGTCTTTAATAAATTTAATAGAAAAGGGTCAGATATGTTTAGTATTATTTTGTTTATACATTATTTTCATGTTCGCTACACGATTTGGTGGTCGCCTCGGTGCAAAGACGTCGCCTCAGTGCACATACGCGCGCATAACGACAGATGCCAGGTAAATTGGGTAAACTGTTATCATGTGGTTTGAAAACAAAGATCTACCTACATTTGTTTTTAATTTTAAAATACCAAATCTTCAGCATTTTCCCCTAGATAGATGACATTCTATCATTTAAGTTTACATAACCACAGCCAAGTGCTCGACCTTTTGTTCATAATTAATAAGTGAAACATGTTCTTTTGTTAATAATTTTGTATTGGTAGACCACACTGTTGTCACGCGTCGTTGGAGAGACTCCCGTAGCCCAGCAGCAGCCAGGTAGGTACGTGTATCTTTCATTCTATGTTATTTGTTATTGCAAATAATTTACTTATGTATTGTAAGAAATCATGATATAAATATAATATGGCTGTGTGATAATGAAATAGCAAAGTAGATAGTGTTTCGTTTATGTGAGACTGCACGCTGTTGTCGCGCGTCGTGTCCCAGTGACTGCCAGGTACGTTTATTTTCATATTCTGTTTTTGTTATTGCAAATATTTCTCAAATGTATTGAATACAATGCACTCAATTTCTTTGTGATTATGCCATAATAAAATAAATAAATGTAGTGTTTCTTTTATAGGAGGCTGCACACTGTTTCCACGTGTCGTTGGAGAGACCCGCCTTTCCCAACGGCAGCCACGTAGGTTTTTCATGTTCTGTTATTTGTTAGAGCAAATATTTCACAAGAGTTTTGAATAAAATTCATAAAAAGTCTGCGTGACAATGACATAACAAAGCAAATATACATGTATGTAGTGTTTCTTTTATAGCAGGCGGCATACTGTAACAGTTGTCGCATGTTGTTAGAGAGACCCGCTTTACCCAGCGGCAGCCACATAGGTTTTTATTCATATTCTGTCATTTGTTATGGCAAATATTTCACTACATGTATATATTTTAGTTTAGTTTTCATAGCCTGTTATTTGTTATGGCGAATGTTTTACAAGTGTTTTGAATAAAATTCATTAATATTATGTGTAATAATGCTATAACAAAGCAAGTATATGTAGTGTTTTTTCTTTCGGACGCTCCTTGTCTGCCCGCTGTGTTGCGCGTCGTTGGAGGGACCCGCCTTTCCCTGCTGCAGCTACGTACGTTTATTTTCATATTCTGTTCTTTGTTATGGCAATTTTTTTACTATATATTTCAGGCTAATATTTCAATGGTGATTTTAATAAAGTACATAAACTGTCTGTCTGATTTTAACATAACAAAGCCTATACATGTATACTTTTATGTAGACTTTCTTCGTAAGGAGGCAGCACGCTGTTGTCGCGCGTTGTTGGAGGGACCCACCTTTCGCAGCGGCAGCCTAGTAGGTTTATTATTTAGATTCTGTTATTAGTTCCCTACCGGTGTTCACACCAGAGGGGAATATAGGTTTACCCTCCGTCCGTCCGCCCGTCCGTCAGTCGGTCAGTCAGTCTGTCTTTCCGCTAACAATCCGGATCCTTTGATAACTTTAAAACTATTAACGCTAGGCGCATGAAACTTGGTATGTGTATGAAGCACGCGCAATATTTGGGTTGCTACCTTGAGGGCCACGCTCACATCATGACCTTTCAGCAAATTCGTGTCCAGCCCTTAGCCGCGTTATTTTTTAGTCCCATTTAAAACTATTTCACATACATGATCACCATATTGAGACGTCGTTTCGCAAGCAACATTTGGGTCGCTTCATTGAATATCAAGGTCGCAACATGACCTTGTAGAAAAAGCGTGTCCGGACCATACCTTTGTTAATTGATCTGATTTTATAACTATTTGACAGAAATGATCACCAAAATTATTAAGATGAGGTTTCACTTATTTGCACATTGTTTGGATACTGTGATAACTTACAAAGTATTAAAAGTAAGGTTTATGAAACATTGTTAATAAGTGGTTGGCAACGGGTACCATATGTACATTATTTTGTTTTCTCGCTTAGCCTGTTTGTTTGTCTGTCCGTCTGTTAAACTGTTTGTTGAAATCCGGAGCATGCTATAACTTAAAAGCTATATGTCCATTTTGTACAATCGCAATTATAGTTTTCTATATGAAAGTTGAATAACTTATAAATGGCAATAAGCAGGTGCCTATGATGATTAAAGAACTGTTTGAGGGACCAGCAGGAGACTACTGTATTGCCGGCATTATTATCAATGCTTGTTTATTATGGTAGCTATTGCACTCGTGTATTGAATTAAATTAATTCTATGTCTGTGTGATTATGACATAACAAAGCAAGTATATATAGTGTTTCTCTTATTAAAACATAAAACGGCTGTGTGATAATCAAAGCAAATATATGGTGTGTTTCTATTATAGGAGGTTTTACGCTGTTGTCACACATCGTTGGAGCGACCCGCCTTTGCCAGCGTCAGCCAGGTACGTTTATTTTTTTATAATCTGATATTTATTATGGCCAATATTTCGCTTATGCTTTGAATTTTACTCATTTTATTTCTGTGTAATGATGACATAACAAAAGAAAGTTTTTTTATAGGAGGCTGCACACTGTTGTCACGCCTCGTTGGGGGGACCCGCCTTTCCTATCGACAGCCAGGTACGTTTGTCTTTCATTTTATATTTGTTTGCTTTACATTTTCAATCGTGCCACTCATCAAGTAATTCCCTTTTTGATTTGGTATGTTGGTTTGTTGCGTTTTTATTACATGTTGTGGAACGTTTTGGTGAGTTTATTGTTGTTCAACGATGGGTTTATGTGTTGTTGTCTTTTGTATCGCAAGTTTGTCGGTGGAGTTGGTCTTTTGTCGTTTTTACTCTTTGGCTGATGTGTACTGTTTTATGTTGTATCACATGTTGTTGAAGTTTTCCTTGGTGCATTTGACGGTTTTGGTTTTGATTTGTGTTGTTAGTATTTATATTTTGAGAGGGTTTTCTGCGTTTTAGCTGCATGGTTTGGTTTTGTCTTTCGTTCATCTTAAAAAGTTGTTTGAATAATTTTAGCTTGTTTGCTTGGTTATTGGCGATCTTATGTATCGGGTGCTTTCTTCTGAACATAATTGCCGATAGTAATACAATATAACACTCACATTTTACTCGTTATGTGTAAAACATCGAAGGGTATTTATATGGCAAATAGTATATTTTAAAAAAACTATAATTTAATTTTAATTATATATAGGAATTCACATGTGTCTGTGTGTCTGATGCCAATTAAAATATTGTATCGTACTCTTGTCGCATCTGTTTACTGTCTTTAATAAATTTAATAGAAAAGGGTCAGATATGTTAGATATTATTTTGTTTATACATTATTTTCATGTTCGCTGCACGATTTCGTGGTCGCCACGGTGCAAACTCGTCGCCTCGGTGCAAAGACTTCGCCTCAGTGCAAAGACGCGCGCATTACGGCATAGGCCAGGTAAATTGGGTTAACTGTTATACTGTAGTTTGAAAACATAGATCTACCTACATTTTTTTAATTTTAAATGCCAAATGTTCAGCATTTTCTTGTAGTAAGATTACATACTATCGTTTAAGTTTACATAACCACAGCGAAATGCTCGACCTTTTGTTCGTAATTAATAAGTGAAACATTTTCTTTAGTTAATAATTTTGTATTGGTCGACCACACCCTGGCCAAGGCCCTCGCGTCGTTGGAGTCTTGGAGAGACTCCCGTAGCCCAACAGCAGCCAGGTAGATACGTGTATCTTTCATTCTATGTTATTTGTTATTGCAAATAATTACTTATGTATTGTAAGAAATTATGATATAAATATAATATGGCTGTGTGATAATGAAATAGCAAAGCAAATAGTGTTTCTTTTTTGTGAGACTGCATGCTGTTGTCGCGCGTCCTTGTAGGGACCGCCTGTCCCAGTGACTGCCAGGTATGTTTATTTTCATATTCTGTTATTTGTGATTGCGAATATTTCACAAGTGTATTGAATACAATTCAATCAATTTCTTTGTGATTATGCCATAACAAAGTAAATATATGTAGTGTTTCTTTTATAGGAGGCTGCACACTGTTGTCACGTGTCGTTGGAGAGACCCGCCATTCCCAACGGCAGCCACGTTTTTTTTTCATGTTCTGTTATTTGTAAGAGCAAGTATTTCTTAAGAGTATTGAATACAATTCATAAAATGTGTGCGTGACAATGACAAAACAAAGCAAATATACATGTATGTAGTGTTTCTTTTATAGCAGGCGGCATACTGTAACAGTTGTCGCGTGTTGTTAGAGAGACCCGCTTTACCCAGCGGCAGCCACAAAGGTTTTTATTCATATTCTGTCATTTGTTATGGCAAATATTTCACTACATGTATATATTTTAGTTAAGTTTTCATAGCCTGTTATTTGTTATGGCGAATGTTTTACAAGTGTTTTGAATAAAATTCATTCAATTTATGTGTGATTTAGCTATAACAAAGCAAGTATGTGTAGTGGTTTTCTTCTTTCGTATGCTCCTTGGCTGCCCGCTGTGTTGCGCGTCGTTGGAGGGACCCGCCTTTCCCAGCGGCAGCCTCGTACGTTAATTTTCAGATACTCTTATTTAATAGGGCAGGTATTTCACAAGTTAATTGAAAAGCAAATAGTGCTTCTTATATAGGAGGATGCACGCTGTTGTCGCGCGTCGTTTAAAGGACCCGCCCTTCCTAGCGACAGCCATGTACGTTAATTTTCATAGTCTGTCATTTGTTATGGCAATTATTCAACTATATATTTCATGCAAATATTTCAATAGTGATTTTAATAAAATACATAAACTTTCTGTCTAATTATGACAAAACAAATCCAATACATGTATAATTTTATGTAGACTTTCTTCGTAAGGAGGCAGCACGCTGTTGTCGCGCGTTGTTGGAGGGACCCACCTTTCGCAGCGGCAGCCCAGTACGTTTATTATTAAGATTATGTTATTAGTTCCCTACCGTTGTTCACGCCGGAGGAGACTATAGGTTTACCCTCCGTCCGTCCGCCCGTCCGTCAGTCGGTCAGTCAGTCCGTAAGTCTGCCTTTCCGCTAACAATCCGGATCCTTTGATAACTTTAAAAGTACATGTATTAAAGCTCGGCGCATGCAACTTGGTATGTGAATAGGTAGCAATGTGTACAATATGCACGCGCAAAATTTGGGTTGATACCTTGAAAGTCACGGTAACATCATGACCTTTCAGCAAATTCGTGTCCAGCCCATAACTTTGTTATTTTAAGTCCCATTTAAAATTATTTCACAGAAATGATAACCAAATTGAGACGCCGTGTTGCAAGCAACATTTGGGAAGCTACATTGAATGTCAAGGTCACAGCATGTCCTTGCAGCAAAAGCGTGTCCGGGCTATAACTTGTTATTTGAAGTCTGATTTTACAACTATTTGACAGAAATGATCACAATAATTATTAAGACGAGGTGTCACTTCCTTGCCCATTGTTTGGATCATGTGATAACTTAGTAT
>Ga0224511_10004361_pt1 | contig 10661 bp, 2 predicted proteins | sample SF_May12_sed_USG_2_FD_169988 | JGI IMG/M metagenome (GOLD analysis project Ga0224511, IMG submission 169988) | Sediment microbial communities from San Francisco Bay, California, United States - SF_May12_sed_USGS_8_1 | ecosystem: Environmental > Aquatic > Marine > Sediment | place: USA... | reverse complement strand
CAGGAAAATGCAAAAGAAGAGGCTACCAACCTTGAAAACAGCATTATTGATCTTAAGCTACAGCTTCGGAAAGCAAATGTAAACCCGGTTTCATGCGGTTGTCAGACGAATGTGAATGGATTTGAAGCTACAGTTGAAGAATCCTTGTTGACAGCATCATCTAAGCTTGAATTTGAACTAAAAAAGAAAATAGAAGAGTTAAGATTGAAACAGGACGAAATTGAGAAAGCCAAACAATTTATTGGTACGTTCTTTAGTTAAGTATCACCCATTATATAGTAATGATATCGATTACTCATCATACATGTATAACATTATAAAATACAAATGTATGCACTATTTTTATTTTCAGATCCTCTAAAGAAGACATTCCAAGAGATCGAAAGAAGATTTGTGATTTAATTTTAATACTATCTACAAGACTGAAACGTTGAGTGTACATTTAGCCAGATAATTAATAAGCAAAGTATGCAGTACGTCTGACCATCATTGACGTTAACACGCAACATTGTTTTTTTTAGAATAACAATTGAACGCTTTTTTCAAACTTTAGTGTGATTTCCATTTTTTGTACTTGTTTGCTGTGTTTTGCCAATTCCAGTAGTTTTTTGTGTCAAGCTGAATAACACGAAACGTAACGAAAGAGAAAAAACAATGTGTACTTATTGAAATGCTAACACTTTTAAAGCATGCACTTTTCAGTTTTATGTCAACATGTTGTTCAGTGTACACGCTCATCAGTTTTAGACATTGGATAATCGTGTCGTTTCTTTGAATGCGAAGCTAGCATATTGACATTTAAAGGGATTAGAACATTAAATTTCGGGTTGAAAAGTACTTATCTTAAACTATAGTTTATATATGAGTAATGAAATGTCATGTTGGATCTCTTGACTCTTTAAAATATTATTGTAACATACTTTAAAATAAGTAAAATGCATGACTTGTGGTTAACCTTTTTATATCCTATGGACAAGAAAAGGATTTCCCCTCCATTTGAATGGTGTGTTGGAGAATATCTTGGTTTGTGTTAAATTTTGTCAAACACAAGCACATGTTACCCAAATTTATTGCTTTATCATGCATCTATATACTTTGTTGAGACACTAGTTTATTTCCCTTGTGTATGCCCAAACTGACCTCTGGGGGCTTGACCGGCATGATGAAGTTGTCTGCGGTATGAAAATACCACATTAAGAGCTTTGGACAAAGGGACAGTCATTTTCATAACATTTGCAGTAGCAACATTGCATGTGATATCGGATATTCTGATAAAAGTAACATACATATTTCACAAAAATCATTTGTTGTAAATGCACCGCCACGAAGCGAAATAAGATTTAAGGGAAGTCCTCTGTCCTTCTGTATGCCTGTCTCTCCGTCAGTCGGTCTGTCTGTCTCTAACATGTTCGTGTCATCCTAATATCAATTAAAGTGATGTTCAAAAAATTGTTCCGCAATCTGGAAGGATTTTGATGACTCTTGCCTGAAATGTTAAGGTTACCTTTGCGGTGAACAGAAGGCATGAATCAGTCATTTTGACTCAAGGTCATGGTCACACTTAAAGGACAACTTGCGTCAGCGTTTTGAGTCTGCTTCATATTTTCATAAAACTTGCCTACAGTTATAATTACAGGTAAATATATGTTTTTTAATGTATAACGTTGGCTGAAATTATTCAAGTCCACTTGCAGCTGTTCGGTTATCGTCATATTTTGCTTTTTTCTATAGAAACGGCATGTGATTCTTTTTTCTACAAATCTTATTAAGTCCTTAAAATACGATTATGATACAAAATAACGCGGTTCGTGATATAGCTGTCCTTTTGATTGCTTTGTTTAATAGACGTGTATTTGAATTTTGGTTTTAATTCACCTTGCCGAAATGTTTTGATTCGAAACTGATTATTCCTATAGTGGTTAAATGAAATTTAACGTGAATTTTACCAGCAATATGAATATAATGCACTGTTGTGTATATGGAGTTCGATCGTTACCCATATCGCGTAATCTATTAAATGTTGCCCCGTACTACATTATTGTAAAGTTATATTTGTCTGGTCCTTAGGGATGGTGGATTGTATTTGTTTACATTAAAAAATAGTTTCGCTCATGCGCTGGGGACGTCATTGGTGTGGCATTTTTCCAGACCATTGATAGACAGTTTCAACCAAACCGAGGCTGCTATTTTCCTCATGCCGGCTGTGTTTCCTTAGGGCTTGCTCTTTCCACCGTTAAATATTCATTGCATATTGTATATGTTTTATACCTTTTTATGTGATTTACAGTTTGTGCGGTTGATGATCTCATTCTGAATTGTGGACTAATATAAGTTTTGTCCTAAAATGTACAATTATCTGTTCTGTTTATGTGTTGGTAATTTGTATTGTTTATCCAATTCATAATTTACACCTAATAACATTTTTGTATTTTTCAATATTTTTACTTGTCTTACATTATTTCTTAAACTACCGGTTTTGTATATATTGAACTAAGCTTGTAAAATGTAAAAGTATACATCTAAGATCAGACTCTACTTTTATTTAATATTGGTATTCTCTTATAATTTGAAACAAGTCACAATACACATTTATGTTTGTTTTCATATCATAGTACAAATTAATTATAGTTTATAATAACATATAATCCTTAACAGTTAATATGTATATATCTAAATTAACTGCTAATATTTAAAGGAGCTAGAACACAGAAAATTGGTTGAAAAGTACTTATCTTAAATATGATTTAGGTATGTCTTAGCAAAGAAATGTGATTTAAAGTGGCTGACACTAAAAACATCATTGACTACATATTTAAAAGATGACAAATGCATGTAATATGAGGTAAATCCTTTTTGTGTCCGTGGACAAGAAAATGATTTCCCCTCATAATGAATGGTATATTGAAAATGTCCTAGTTCGTGCACATTTTTCTTCGAAAACTAGCACATGGTACCTATTATTTATGCTCTATTGCGCAGTTATTTAGAATTTCAGGGATAGTTTAGATTTTTGCCGATGTTAATGGCCAAACCGTGCTCTGGTGACTTTAAAAATGATGACCCTCTAATCTAATGAAATTTTAAAAAGAATACTTCATACAAAGGATACATGTTATTGTTATTAAATTATGTGTACATAAAAACAATTTTCTTGACCTATACTGGTTTTTGTTTGTTGGTAGGTTTGTAGGTTTAAAATAGTTGAATAGTGCCTTCTTTATTATGGTGTGTTTCTGTTTTGTTATGATTGTCACAATGATTGTTTTTCTCTTTTTAGTGTTTTCTTTGTAATAATCCAGAAATAAATTTTTATATTCTACTTTTAGGTCCTTGCGTATGTATGTCTGCCATAACACTACTAAATCGTTTGCAGTATTAGTTTAGCAGAACCTTTTATTTAAGACAAAATAGTATGTGCCGAAAATAAATAATACTATAATAAAAGTAAACTTTTCAATAAAATATGACAAATATATGTGTTCGATTCTGACATTTTGGGTCCAATTGACTATTTAAGCGATAGTGAGAATTTGGTATCGTTGGATAGAGCTATGTTTGTAGATTCTAGTTTCAAATTTAGAATACAAATATCCCTAATATTAATTTAATTTCACCACTTTGAAATACATGCATAAAAACATAAATGGTGTACATGTCAAAAAAGGGCATACATATCGTTTATAAATAATTTTGAAAATAAACCGCTTTTAACAGTTGTTGTATGCCCCAATATACCCTAATATTTTATGCTTTATTTTTGACATTATTGTTCTTAGTGACGTCAGTTCGTCAATTTGATCCAAAATCTCAGACTTTGACATATATTGTAATACAGACCAACTTTGTGTAGAAGTGAACAATCCTATGAGGCAATATTTTTGTGTCTTAATATTATTATGTGTACAAATTAAAGTTTAATGCGTATTGAATATTATATTGTTTATATATGTTGTTGAGACATGTTTGCTTGTTTCTTTGGTGTTTATTGCTGTCACAATGTTGTTGTCTCCAAGTTTGTGTTGTAATTATGCAGAAATAAAGAACCTTTGTTTTCATTTAATGATCTTGAATATATCACTGCCTCTACTGGATACTTCAAATTAGGCATCTAATTTCGTCCGACTGAAGGCAGGTACTTAAGACCAGTATAGTCTCAAAAATAAAGAATTCCAAAATGTATTTATCATTATTTGCGAGCCCGATAGAGCGTCATAAAGACAGACCAGGTGTCCTGTTCTTTAGCCGGTAGAGTGTCAGTTTTACAAATCCAGAGTCCAAACAGCTTAGCCGGTAATTTGTCAGATTACCAATCCAGAGTTCCAACAGCTCGGTCGGTAACGTGTCAGATTACCAATCTAGAGTTCAAACAGCTCAGCCGGTAACGTGTCAGATTACCAATCCAGGGTTCAAACAGCTCAGCCGGTAACGTGACAGATTACCAATCTAGGCCGCTAGAGCTTAGAACATGTAGTATGTCATATTACCGATCCATGAATTATGTAGCTCAGTCGGTCAATTACATGTATTATATTAGCATACTCGGGCTTCGGTAGCCCAGTCGGTATACCTCTGACTACAAATCGAAGTGTCAGATAGATAAGTCGCTAGACCGTCAGACAAGTTATCTAGATGTTTGTTAGTGCAGTCGGTAAATGGTGTCAGACAACTAACTCGGGGCTCTGGTCGGCCAAGTGTCAGACTATTAAACCGGGTAGATCAGATATGACGTTATAACACATACCAATGAACTATAATCTTGCTAATGTTGTTGTTTGTTTAACTTCCATTCTATCATTATTTACCATTACTACATTTACACAGTTGTAACGCAATACAAGTCTGCACTCGCAAAAGCTTAAACTCGTGTCACCTGTCAGTTGACCGCCTATATGTCGATTTATGAAATGTTTAGCATATCAGACAAACACAACATCCCTATATAAAACGGTTCAACGCAGGACTGTAAATTCATCTAAGCCCCAAAGAATGAGGTCGTTTACCATTATGACTGATAAAATACATTGCGCAAGATGTGGATCAGTCGATCCTCTCATACAAGAACACTCACCCTTACAAAAGCGTCAGAACAGCTAAACAGTCAAACAAAATCAATTGCCTATTGTTGAACTATTAAAGGAAGTTGTTCTAAAAATGAATGCTGACACTGTAAGAGTAAGGCGTTTGTAAATAAACTTAGACGCAGTATCGTTGTTTCAAACCTGAACACTCGTAAGCATGTGAAATACGTTACTTTTCATTTTTTTAAATGTAAATCATTATCCGTACCGGGTCGGTAACCAAGCAGTTGTTGGACAATTCTTTTTATAATTAAAAAACCTAAACAACATTTCATGTTCAATGTTTATGTGTCTGCGTGTGTCGTCTAACTGTCACCTTTTCTGTATTGTCTGCAACATGTTTTTATATCCTAAATTTTATTTTGTAAAGTGGGTTAAATGAAATATAAATGACATACATCATTATTCTACTCAGATAGTAATAATATAGAGAGAAACGTTTATGGGCTATAATCAAAGTACATATTTTAATTAAAGCCGAATTTTGTCCAACGGGTGATTAATGCGGTTAGAACTACGAAACACTGTAACGTATATTATGTCCCTTGACTGATTCGTATATTGCTATAAGTAGAAAACAGTTTAAAAAGGAAAGACACAAAAAAGTCGATTTAGTTTTGATAAAAGTCAAACTTTAGTTTATCGAATTGACATTGGTTAAAGACAATTCGGTGTACGTATTAGGATATTTAAATGTTTTTCGATTCATTTTGAAGTTGCTGGTCACAATTTGCAGTGCATTACAACGCCACAAATTGTTTCGTGTTATCTGCATTTAGTGTTTTAAATGCATGTTCTTAATTTAACTGCATCTCTTTGTGACTGTCATGTGGTGCTTGAAAGTTTGCATTAAAATACTATCGTCACTAATGTGAGTAGAACCAGGAGGGGTTCTATTTAAGTCATTTGCCGGCTATTAACTTACTCAAACACTTATACGCAGATGGAATGCTATAAGCTATTTACAAACACCTAAACAAAAACAAGATTATTTTAAATGTATGTTACGACTTACGGTTCTGCGTGTTTTGTGCTGCTCTAAGTGTTTGTTTTTGTACGGGCTATGTTGCCATGGTGCCCTAAAACTTCTACATAATCTACATAGTTTGCAACATCTTTTCTTTGTCCATATCTTAGTTTATAGTATGTTTTTACGTATTGATGCAAATGTGTGTTTAATTCACAGTTCCTAGTCCTTTCAGTGAATGCATATGGATGCTTTAAATAGAACGACCAAGTTACGAGTCTTAAACTAATAATTATTGAATGGCGTTTGAAAATTGCGTTTAATCAAAGTAAAATTATGTTCAATGTACGTTCTTTTACTTTTATGCCAATACGTGCATACTGACCCCAATGATACTGATCAATATAGAAACAATTTGAGCTGATCGCCACAAGTGTCAAAACATGTTGGCTCTAAGCAAAAACACGTTGGCTCTAAGCAAAGACGAATAATATAGTAGAGTCAACCGAAAGTATCTCTGTTATGGTAAGACATGTCTGAAGATTGCATAATAGGTTTGCTTAATTCGTAAATGTATAAGTATTAATAAACAGTAAACACAATTATGTACAGTATGCAAACATGTTTTGATGTTTTCAAACACACAGTGGGGCCACGTTTGTTGGCACAGTTGAATGGAGCAGAATTTGGGCATTTATTAATTTGACTAATTGTTGTTTTCATTTGATTAAGTATCAATCATATTCCTACAAGTTTGATTCGTCTGTGATTAAATCTAAATTGTTTAATTAACTATTGATTTATTCTATCTTACTATGTTTATAGTAAGTTGTAATATTTTAAAGCCAATGCCAGTACTTCATCTTAATTCGTTTAGTTTTATATAAGATACCAATACATTACTTTTTCTATTTCTATTTATTTAATTGAAAGTGTTTTTTCTCGAACTTGTTTCTTTCAAATGTATTTGTGCAACTCTTATTCCCGTTCGATTCACACTGAAAATAGAGCATCTAATCATTAATATTTGCTTGTTGAGTCCTAGCTGGGTACCAGGCCTAAAATTCTAGCGCAAAATCTAAGTGACGGGAGATAACTCATGTATCGCTTCGATACTTTCCGTGAGCACACGGTGTGAGGATACAATGCTACGCGGCGATTAAATGAACTCGAAGTTTAGGTTGTTGACTACCAATTACCCGGCCCTATATAATACATAGTAACTTGGTCAACTTAACGTAACCTATCTCAAAAGCCGCCGCATAGGGTATCCCACATGCATACCTTTTTTTAAAGATCAGTCCAAGATAAGTCGATTTAAATAATAAAAATGATATGTTGCATAATATGCAAGAAAGAACTCGGCACGAAACGAAACCCACCATTTTTTGTTACTTTTTTAGGATTTCTTCAACCGGACGTTTACATTCCCCACCCGTCCATCATCCTCTCTAAGAAAACAAATTTATGTTTTGCCCTAATGATACATCATTTTATTCTTTTTAACAAAAAAGTAATGATTACTTACAATGTTTGTAATTTTGGTGAACACAGCTACTTAGAATTATGCCTATATTGTTTTTAAATATCAAGCCAAAAACTGTAAGAGAATAGGTAAACACGAACCTTTATATCCAAGTTTATATCAGCAACAACATAATTGTACTGATAAAACATGCTTTGTCCAAAACCGTATTTGGACGTAAATATACATGATACTCAGCACAATACAATTTAAAAAAAGTGCATTGGAGTTGGAAATATTGATAAAAACAGCGTGACAAAAAACAATAACGTTATGACGTCGTCATGTTGACGTCGTTTTGCCAAGCGTTATTATTAACGTTGTATTGCCTTTAATAATGAATGCCGGGGTAAAAGACAACGTCAACTTTATTGAAACATCGATTCCATCTCTCGGCTTTGGTACGAATAAGTTGATGTACGAATTAACATTTAGAATATTAACATGACAGATTGTAAACTAATGAAAAATATAACATTTACTTTAAAAATAGTGGACACATTATGAGTACTGTTATTGTACAAATGAAAAAATATAACATTTACATTGAATCTGTTTTATTGTTGAACTATAAGACACTTGACATAAAAAGCATTAGGTGCATTGAAATCGGGTTTACCTGTGCATTCCTAATTCAACATATTTTTTATATATTCGTCTGTACATTTGTATTTGTATGATATTTAGAAATGACCAAATCCACGAGACAGAAGACGAAGAAAATTCGAGTTCAAACTGTTTTTGAAAACAGACCAGTAACATGTCATATTACATAAAATGAGCAGACATGGATTTAGTTAACACTTAAATGCTATATTCTTAAAGCATTCCACAAAACATACTTGAGTCCATTTATTCTGTTGTTGTAAAACGTGTTGTAAACTAGATTTGTGTTGGAACTTACCAGGAGAACTTTGTCTAATATGCGTCGCCTGGTGCTGTCAATGTTTTAAATTTGCCAAACCTTTGGTGGGACATCTTTCACTTCTTACAGTTCCGCTATGTGCTAGAGGCATAAGTGTAATGGCATCTATTATTACCATTGATGAACAGCTTCAATAAAACCGAGGCTTCTATTTCCCCATGCAGGCTTTGGTTCTTCAAGAATTTTCCTTTTCCCTTTGAATTTACATAAAATGTAGTGGGGTCCTTAGTGTCAACCTATAGAAAATTTATCATTACTCTAACTATGTTGAATATATTTACTATATACTGATTCATTTAAGATCAACTGCGAAGTACGTTATCACTACCTATATTCAGCTTTGACAACCACTCATTCTTGATAGAATTTATCTGAAAATTGTTTGGAGATTTGAAATAAAACATCAGGCAGACATATCCTTATAGACTGAGTGCTAAGCATGGAAACAGAAAAAGGCCTTTATTATATCTAGTTTTATTATCTATTTTATTATTTCTAACTAATATTGTCCGTGACAATTTCAACTTAGTCTTATTTGTATTTGCTTTAAACATTTTTATCAATACTTATATGCAAATGAAGGTCAGTTTTTATCTTGCGCTTAAACGTGACTCTTCCCTTTAGGATTTTTTATTTGCTTTGAATATATTTACATAAATTAAATCTAACCTAACCCTATGGTACATATCATTCAAAGTGTATATAATACTTCAACTGAGGCTTTTATTTCTTTTTCAACGGTGGTCGCTTATTCAAATAATCGGGACCGAAATAGCATTACTCTCAGAGGCACAAAGACTTTACATTTGTGTTAAAATATGTTGAGTTCCAATAAAGACGTCAAATTAAGTTTACCTTGATAATCTGGTTATTTAGCATGAAGACTGTGAAATGTTTTCAAAGCCAGAAAAACAGTGTATTGGACAAAGTTATGCAATTTGTAATTAACAACATGATGGTATGCTTTTGTATATTTTATTTCTAATATGTCATAAAGGTTTCAAAACACGCATATAACAGAGTGTCCTTTTTGTGCATTGTGTTTTATGGCAGAACTGATCATTGTGCATTGTTTTGTGCTCATACATTTTATGTATCGGGTATTTTTTAATGTTCAGCATAGCACGTGCGAAATAGCAATTTTGCAACGTTTTCTTTATCATCGAGTAAATAACCAGGAAACCAATAAAGTGTTACCATTAATCAATAATACAACTCAAAATGACGTATTACTCGTGTAACGTTTAATGTCTATTGTTAAATACAAATATGCCATTTACTTTATTTTCCTCCGCGAGCGGAGAGCATAAAATATTTACACAATGACATTTATATAAGTAAACAAAACAGTGAAATATATACACATATATATATAAATTACAGAATATAAATATATATATATATATGTACATTATAAAGAATAATCACAATATGCAAGTAATTCAAACACAAAGTTATTAATCCAGAAAATATAAGTACTCTTAGTACACAATATGCAAAACAATAAAATTAAAGAATAAATACGTGATGCCTTCAAACAAAAACGAAAATAAGACAATGGAGTTAATTTCTTAAATTGCTGCATCAAATGCCTTATAAATCATGAATATCAAAATCAAACGAAACAAAATAAAGACAACCAACAACACACCCCAGTACAACATAGTGGGCGGCGAATCCTGAATATAGAAATAATGCGGCGATACCTATGGCCTCTGATGCCAAAATATGCTTATTCAATAACGTTGACGTTTCAACTTCATTGTTCTACAAGTCTGTGTAGTAACATACTATAAATATTAGAGGAAATGGTAAAACTGCAGCTATACACCACCAAATGAACAAGTAAATGTTTAAAAAAAATAAAGGAAAATGTAAATAGGATAGACAAAGTTATGGCACTTCCATGTCTAGACTCCATATTTGTCCCGGCCATTCCGTATTCCAACCGGTTAACATTGTAGTGGACAATCGTTACCCAGCCAATGAAATAAACCAATGGTAATATGAAGAAATAGACAATGATCCATGTACTTGACAATGGGAGTCTTAGAATGTCTGTTAGTGCAAGCGAGCCAATCGTACAAAATGGGGCTAGAAACATAACATCAAAACCAATCATTTTCCATACATTGTTAGCCTCAATTATAAAATGGAAATATAGAA
>Ga0224511_10004360_pt1 | contig 10662 bp, 7 predicted proteins | sample SF_May12_sed_USG_2_FD_169988 | JGI IMG/M metagenome (GOLD analysis project Ga0224511, IMG submission 169988) | Sediment microbial communities from San Francisco Bay, California, United States - SF_May12_sed_USGS_8_1 | ecosystem: Environmental > Aquatic > Marine > Sediment | place: USA... | reverse complement strand
CAAAGCAGCACTGGTTTCATCTCTCTCTCTCTAACCACGGTGTGACATGGTATTTCTTATGGATAATAATTTGGTGGAGTGTCTCGCACTTCCCTTTACCATCATATAACATTGGTCCAGCGTGCGGAGTCTCTCATTTGGGGTCGGAAGGAGGGGCGACGCCCACCGGTTTCTGTGATAATTTGTGTCCGTCCGCACAGTGACATGTCTCTGACTGCACGATATAACTCTTATACAGGAAGTGGGATCACCTGAGTCTCCACAGGTAAACATTCTGTTCACCCGAAGGCAGTTTGCATGGTGTTCTATCTCAACCCATGAGTTCTCACTAACTCACCACGGTTTTCAAGGCTTTACCAAGCTGACTGGATGACTGACCAATCATTGGACTGAGTGGTTAATTTACTCACTGACAGACTCGCCGATTGACCGACTTGCTGGTTTACTGACCGATCAACTGACTGCCGATGAACTGACTCACTGACAGACTGACTGACTTGTCGGCCAACTAACTGATTCACTGACCCATTGACGGAATTGGTTATTGACTGACCGACCCGACTGACCAACCCGACCGACTGACTGAGCTATATTTGCGGGGCTGGTTTTCTTCTGTTCAGCTTGTTGGTGACAGCAATTCGCTGGATCACCTGTTGGGTGTTGTACGCTTGTCGCTTACTAAACCTCCTTGTACGCTGCATTGTGGTTTTTCGCCTGATCCTGGAACCGGGCTCGGCCAGTGACTCAGTGTCACCGAGGTTTGGGTTCCGCTCAGTGTTCTTTATGTCTTCCAGCTGGACCTCGGATTGCTAGGGAGGTAAACGGCACCAACTGACACTGACCCATGCTGGTCACCTAATCAACTAGACACCCCCACCTCTCATTACACTCTTCTGGGGTCCTTTATCCTCTACCCTGTCACAGAGTGGAGTGGCATTGAGGCAAGGACAGTCATAATGCCCTTCCTCGGTTCTGTCCCCCTTTTGCTCAGCCTCCTGCTGTTCTAAAGCTAGGTGGGGTCTTTCTTATGAGACATATTTGTGGATTTTGAGGTGAACATGAAGACCGATTATTCAAGTTCTCAAGCAGAAATATGTGAATAATTAATTTCTAGATTGATATATGTGGTTTGTGAAAGTTTAAAATGCAGGTCTTGCCTCACAGCTTAGTCTCCCAATCATATACCCACCACATCATCCCTCTCGTGTCCCCGCTGATTTGCGTAGGCTGGCTGGGTGTCTTGGTCGGTCAGCTAAAACCGGTCAGGTCAGGTTTGGTGCCCATTTACCTTCCTCCCGCAGTAGGTAAGCTGGCGCGGTTCCGTATTAGCCAGGTATTGGTGTATTGCACAAAACTAGCAGGTAGCACAGAGCGTCATAAATGCGGGGTCAGCCTGCATGTGTTGTTGCCATGTATTAGCGCTGACCTACGTATTGAGCTGACGTAATGAGCCGATGTCGAGCGGGCGTCTGCCAGCGTCTATCGGTGTTTGTGCACTAAAACATTGGGCAGGTGCATGAACTTTCACCTATGTGTAAAAGAGACATCCGACATTCTGAAGTCTGCATATAATAACTGACTGGCAGCCCTCGGTAAGGGGCCCCTGGTTGAGACAGAATCACCGTTATATAACTGTCTGTCACGGCTTGTAGGACAACGAGAACCGTCTCTCGGATGACGGAGTGAGTTTCCGTTTGCTTCAGTTTGCGGATTTCTGTTTGGTTTTTATGTTGTGGTTTAACGCAGACATATAACATGTATCATAATGCCTATGGTTTAACATAGACACATAATATGTATTATGATGCCTACGGTTTAACATAGACACATTATATGTATTATGATGCCTATGGTTTAACGTAGACACATAATATGTATTATGATGTTTATGGTTTAACATAGACATATAATATGCGTTATGTGTATATGTTGCGGTTTACTAACGGGATATAACATCATCAAGGAGTGGTTCAGAAATTAGAATTCTTTGGTTTTAAACCCGCTCGCTCGGGACTGCATGCTTGACAACAGGATGCGGCATGCTTGTTCTGTAATCCACAGAGAGCACCAACAATAACTTAAGGGCAGCCTGTAACTGACTATTCGCTGATACGCGCAGATGTCAGCTCGTCTCCGATTCGATGAATTCTTTAAACACCAGATGTTTGGTCTTCTATGAACATGAAAAAATATTTTTCTGTTGCATTATAATTAATAATCTTGTGATATGTTTTACATCATCATCGCGGGCTATCGTGATAAATTATATTTGTGGATAGTGCACACGTCAGTCTAGAGCCTCATCTATCAAGTCAGACTACAATATAGGGATGATGTTACACAGAGACCCGCCCTTACACCGCGCATGTCTTCAGCATGGACGTGATGATTTCGACGCTCATTTTTTGAGGGTTTTTTGTGTTTGTTTTAATTTGATAGTTGCCTTTTGTCTACCATTTTCAGGCTATGGCCTTTTAAGTGTGCCTAGCCCCGCCTAATGAGTTAAATTTGCAGGGCCTTGGGTGGACCTTAAGCGAGTCAGAAGGATACATACAGGACTAATTCGAATAATTTCTTTGCAGCTGTTAACTGAGGTGATGAACGCACTTGATCAGAGATCATTTCATCTGTCAAATTCTACCGGTAGCAGTCAAGCTTGAGTCAGCAGTCTTCAGAAATCACCTATTGGACAACATTTACGATCCACCGAATAACAGTCACCGAACATTTATACAGAACCTTGATTCGCGTATATTCAGTCGTCTCTTTGATGCCATGCTAAGAATTCATGGTGGTCGTTGTGTATGTTTTTATCTGTAAACACTTGCCACTTACCTCTGTACATTTAGCTTTCGGCTCCCAACTGTTACCACTGGTATCCTTATCAAGGCTATGAATCGTCTTCCCATGGTCATTGTTGTAATTTTGAGGTTTATTATTTTGTATTTATTTATGTGTCACATGATATTGTATACAACTATAATAGGAGTAAAGCTAATAAGTAATGAGATGTTCACTCTGTTTTGAGTATCACCAGGGGATTCATCTTTCGAGGCACCCAAAGATGGGCCAATTTGAGTTTTGCCATGTCAAATAATTGAACAAGAAAGTTTGTATACTGAGGCAAACCCACTCACTGTTACCATCATAGGGGCTGAGGCTCCATCTTGCGTGGGGTTCGACCCACACTAACCGTTGTAGTCTTATACCTGATTGGAATCCTTGCCATAATTGTCTTAACTCCTCAAAATATGAATAGCGCAAGTATTTTAAGGTACCTGATTGCTACATAGACAAAAGGTTTATTCGGGGTCATTGCGTTCACTCTCCAAGTGCGTAGGTATAGCTGTACAACCCTACAGTCCTATACCTTCATGGTATATTTGGTGAGGCTATTGGGGAAATCTCATTTTTCCGATTTTCTTTTTGAAATATTGAACCAATCTTCTTCTTCACATCACATGTATTACACAGTGGAATCGATCACAAAATCTGATGTCATCATTACAAGCAATGGCGTTATCAACTTAGATAGTCAAGACCTGACCCAGGTACAGAGTCCAGATGATTCCGTCTAAACTCAGAAACCCCTTCTCAGTAAACAGTCATTTTAGCATGCATGACTACCAAGGATTGTCACATCCCACAAAGGTTCTAGTCTCGCTGTGTGATTATGACTGAGAAAGGGGATGGTAAGTTGGGTAAGAAGCTGACTCATACGACTCCAACCCAGTCAAGTCGAACGGGGTTCAGTGCACTCCTTTATGATACTGATGAATGATGGAGATATGACGTCTGCGCTGAGACACCGTATGGGGGTCGGCTTTCACCTAGCTATCTGCGGTGATCGTCAGTGTCCAATCAGTACGGCTGTTGTATTTAACCCCCTATTTTGTCTACAGTTGTATTTTACTATTAGCAAACATATTCGCATATTTTGAGCAAATTCTGTATATGAAAAGTAGATTTAACTTAAAACTTGTTTGATGAAAGAGGTGTAAGCCCAAGAAGAATGAGTTCAATTTTATGAGTGCATAATAGGAATCGTCAAACTAGGGAGGATGAATCATTACCGTATTGGTCAACAACAGAGACACGTGCGCTCAGCTGATTGTCTCGACTGAAAGTAGTTGAGCTTTGTTGGTGCAAGAGAAGGGTTTGTATTAGAGCCGCTGGCTGTCTGGACAAACACGTGTGAACAACGCACCTACTGGAAATTTCTGTCAATATACTGAAACTACCACAACAGATCGGAGTCAAATACTTTGCGGATTTTACAATCAAGGAATCACTCAACCGAGATACCATAAAGTGACTACAGACTACATATACAGTATAGGGCACCATGAAGCTCAGGACTATATTAATGGTAGCAATATGTATATCAGCTAGCTCGGCTGATCCAGCCATTGGATGTACAGAGGTTAAAGACGCTTATACAGCACTAGGCTATAATGCTACAGATGTACCAACAGTGCCCACAGCAGGTAGGAGTGAGTGACATTTTATCTATCAATTGAGTGGCTGACTGACATGACTAGTCGGTTGGTCTACTCACTACTGGCACCAGCATGATGAAATTTTCGGTGTATTTATTTGACACAACAGTATCCTGCCATTTCTATTAGGTCGAGTATCAAAATAGCCATCGAGATCATTTTCCATGAGATAGTAGATTTTTAATTATAGCCGATATAACTTATAAGCCTTAATAGTTAATGCCCATTATGCTCAGCTGGTTCAAACAAGTGTCTCCAATGCCCAGCGTGTAGGCACAATCATTGATAACTGGCTGGTGATAGTGTGGCTCTCGAGCTTTCTTATTGATCTCTGGAAAATTCCTGATTGAGCTAAATAAACTAGCAGCTTGATTTTACTCCGGTGATAGATACATCGCACGTACGAACCATGTGTGGTCGATGAAAGAAGAATGGGGTCATTTCACTTGAAAATCTTGTCAATTCTCACCAAGGGTGATTACTTTACGTATTCATTTAATGACAAATGATGTGCTCGTTTGTTTAGACTTAGTTAATTTATTCTGTTCAGCTTGAGTGTAAATATCACTGCAATTCCCACCTGATTTTACCTAGCTCCTTGCTTGTTATCCCTTGGGTTTTTACTACGATAGATGATTAGATTTTGTAATCTGCTAGAAATTAAACCTCGATTCGTTTTCTCATGCATACCAACTCTTTTCAACTTCAAGGGCCTCAGTTCATAAATGATTCAGTGTCATTCAGCGAAGGAACGCATGATAAATGGGCTATGTTTGACATAAACCAGCCAAGCTATTTAGATAACCAAGCTCACTTCTGGATGATTAGTGAACCTCACCTGAGGTGGTTAGATATGAGAACCTCGCCTGAAAGGGTAGGGCGGCATCATGGTCAGCTGGGTTGCCTCCACTGCAGGATAAAGGCCTCCTCCATGCTCTTCCACTGCTTACAGTCTGCTGCTATATTATGCCAGCTAGAACCAGGGCCTTTGAGTTTACAATGTCGGTTAAAAGAAAATGAGGCAGACCAAAGAAGCATGAGTAGAGGTTAGTTATGGGGTAGTCTTTTATTTTAGAAATAATCATCAACCAAATGACCAGCTCGCTACATAGTTTGCCTTTAACTGGGTGATCACCCAATCAATTAGTTAAACTCAATAGCTGGTTAGACCAGTCATGATTGACAACCCTATTGAGTAGCACTTTGGATTGAATATTAATAAACTGTTGGTATTGAATGAGAATTGCTTTCTGATTTCCTTTTATACCTGGCTGGCACAGGTGGTTTGGCTAACTCATATAGCATGGCTTGAGTATAGTATATTTATGGTACAGTTATGGTACAGTTTCGACTTGAGTATGGTAAATCTATGGTGCAGTTTTGACTTGGGTTTAATGTATCTATGGTACAATTTATTCGGTAATAAAAGGTAATGTCAACCTCCACCGCTTCAATAGCGTAAGGTATAGAGACGTAGTGTACAATACCAACTTTATCCTGATGAGTCAAAAAGTATAGAAATGGAATCGGGAGCAGCACAGGTAGTCAGTGACTAGTAGTTTGGTGGCTCGGTAGCCAGTATGCGTCAGACTACATAGGTTCGCACACTTGCTGGGGGGCATCGAAATGGAACTTGGTGCGACATCTGTAGTCGTTACTAGTAGTTTAGGTGGCTGGGTAGTCAGCATGCATTTATAAGTTCGCATACTTGCTAGAGGGGGGAGGTGATCTAGTAGCTCACCGACAAGCACTTTATCCTAGTATTATCCTGGATTACACGAACCATATTGAACCAGTCGCTAAGGTATGGGTCAATTTTCAACCACACACGCCTTCTCATTGCTCTCGGCTAGTCGTATCATTTCAAAAACTATTTGAGTTTCATTCCGTCGTAAGATCTAGCAAATAGTAACGTGTTTGATTCTATGATACAATATAAGGCTGATGTAAACAGTAGCAGGCTGCTACAAGGACTGTGAATCAATTTGCTAAAGCCACTACACGTCCAGTTAATTCAGATAGATCATATATCGGGGCACAGGGGATATCGGGATAATGGTAGGGTGCTGGGCTCATAATCTGGGAATCCCGGTCATGGCGGAGCTCCTGTTGTGAGTGTGGGCTCTATACCCAGGAACAAGCAAAATGCCAAAAAATGATTAAGCCACTTGGTTCTGTATAACAGATGACTATGTGAAATAATTAATTAATACGGTAGGTGGTAATTGTTAGCTGGTGGGATGGTACACGCGCCTGTTGCTGGCTAGACTGTCTATTAGCCATGCTAATTCTGCATGTAAGCTCGGTCAGCGCGGCTTACCATATAGCTGTTGGGCACATATGTATATAGGCATTTTGTACTGACAGTTAAAGCCAGGTATTTTGCTTTATTATGCTAACTACAGTCTTTCTTAGAAATATGGTTTTCTTTTTCAATAACGTTATTATTAGCCAATTGGTTTGTGTTTTGTGTTGGCACTTCAGACTACGGTTACCTATATGCCATTGGTTAATTAGAAGTCCAGGTTATGAGCAATGCTCTTCTTAATCTAGGCCAATTAAAGGCTCAGAAGCAAGATTACGCATGGATAATTATGGCTTGCTCCCAATTGCAACGTTTCACCTACAGGTTTAAGCTTATGTATCATTATGTCATACAGTAAAGTCATAGTAGATGTCGAATTGAAAGGAACAGACTGAAAACCATTTGGTTCTATTATGGTCATTCAAGAATTTAATCCAGAGCTAATGGACAGTGTTAATGGATATATAGGCTGGGAGCTGCACCCGAGTGACTAGGTACCGGTGGTAGGAGTGCCCAAGGATTGGTGGTTCACTCAGCAGCATGTGGGCGGCCATGCCCAACTACCATGCTTAAGTTCTTATTCAAAGAAAATATATAATACAATATGATTTATTCCTCATTAATAAGTAAAAACAGTTATTTATCAATCAACAAATAGAAATAAAATCGGGAGCAACACCAGTAGTCAGTGACTAATAACTCAATGGCTCCCACAATGGTTCTTCTGGCAACTTTTGATATATAGGATATTAAATGAATTTTAGACTCCAAAATGATAAAATGGGGTGGAAAGGTTATTCAGATGATTGTGACAATAGATATTTCGAGAACACATCGTCATTGCGAGTGAAGGTTGTATGAATTATAGAAGAAACGGTTAACATTACACTGTATAGGTCACCTATACAGCGGGTGAAGACTAAGATAAGGTGGGGGTATAACCTATGATAACTGAACATGTCTGGACTGATTAAATATTAGCACTGTTAGGTAGGAATGACTCATACCTCCAACAGTCAAAAGAGACAGCGATTCAAAAGGCTTTTGTTGATAAAGTCTCAATGATAGCTACTTGAGCGTATTCAAACAATGTTCATTCAATCCCAGTCGCTATATTGCCTATCATGCATCATAGCAGACACAATGAATGAAACACATGTCGGAACAAGTTTTTAGTTCAGTTTATGCGTGTCTGCGTGTTTGAGGAATGATACTTTCACAGAAATATGCGGCACCTCAAGCGGGTTATGAATTGTCTTGCTTTGAACACCTGCCCACGAGTGTCAACTTTTTCTCATACTCTTGAGGCAATACCAGGCACCTGAATGCCACTAGCGAGGGCCTGTCTTTACACAGGTCTTCACAAATAAACTGTAAGTGAATACATGCTGCAGCCCGTTTTAAGATCACCAGTTTGAGCTGCTTACATGTAGGTATTATGCTAGTTTCGATCACCTTCCATGTATTCATAACCATTACCAGAAATAATTTGACTACACTTGTTGAACTGTAAGGGTACATGCGTACAAATTCTGGGACCGATAGAGCGTATAGATGAATGCAGTAGCAGAGGGATTATATGCTGGTTAAGCATGTATGTTAATCCTTCACCCCAGCAGATGCTAAGGAATGTGAGCCCAGGAACCGATCGCCCTCCCTCCTGGGCTTATCTCTAAATTAATACTCGCAGTAGCCTTCTGGCCATGTGTACACACTAGTTATGTACTGTCATGCGGTATAGACACGCCCACAGCATGATTGACATACATCAGCAGGTGCCCCTCGATTGGTTGTTTTATGGCCACAGCGATTTGATTTTAATTTTGTACTTACTTTGTGCATTATACTCAGCCAATGCATTTATCTTCATCTATTAAATGAGGCTCATTTTTATGGCGTTTGAATTAGATAAAAGCAGCCTGCTTCAATGGTTGTCATTCACATTTCGAGTTGATTGGGATGTTTTAGAACACTAGTTTCTCAAAAGTAATGACAGGTGGTTTTACTGGGAGAATCATTGATCTGAATGGTAGTATACCATTGACTGCAGTCTACTCGTTGATTATTATGAGCAGACTGACTCATCAGGCATAACCACCAGGAGAGCTACACTTAACATGTGATTAGAATTTTGTCCCTTCTCCCTAAATTATATACCTCCCACATCTTAATCCTGTGTTAACACAACCACTCTACTAAGGCTTCAATACCTGTCTGGCCTCTTATAAAATAAATAGCGCAATGGCTATTACTGATCACACCTGTTAGCTAGCCGGCAGCACTTTACTCATTTCTTTAACCTTGAAATAGCCCTTCTTACTTCATATCCTCACCAGTGCCATACAGCGTTTGCAGAAATTTGCCTAGTTATTCTTTGACTCAACATTTCCCAGGGTGCATCATTAGAAGACTTTCTGCTTGTACCCGAGTGCCCCATAGAGGAGGTAACTCTATGGGGCATCGTCGGTATCCGAAACCGCCGAGGGTGTTGTGACAAACAAAAGAGAGGTAAAATGCGAACGGTATGCCAAAACGGTTTGCTCCAATCATTGGCCTATGGTAACTGTTGTGCGTAGAGAGGTTAAAGATGTCAGCTTCCAACGTAACGGTCAACGAAATCCTTCAAGAAATGATGAAAATCCAGCAAAGATCAGCACGAGGTCGCGTTCTCTCACAGGTGTTATAGTTACTACAGCGTAGAGCCCAGGGAATTCTATGATAGAGCCCCCACAGAGGACTGCCACATCACTAGTACTCAAAGCGCTCTTTAGGAAACTCAACTTACTGGCTTATTTGTATAATGGGTTTTGGACCGCACCGAACACCGCTATCATAATTAATAAAGCCAGATATCTTACTTAAAGCTTCGAACAAGACGTCCAGGTAGGTTTCGCGGGGAGTAAAACAAGATAACAGTAATGGGAGCTGTAACCATTTAGAAAACCCTACCGGTTTTGCTAATGGTCAGGAGTCGTCTGGGAAATCCTTTTGGTCACAAGACACTCACATTTCCACTAGGTTTATCTCGTGGAAATTTAACCGTTGCCGGTAACCATTTGCATCTTCGGAGATAAAAATCCCGGGCTTGTAATCGACTGTATAAGCCGTCTGTTTTCTCATAGATATCAGGCCATTTAGTTGAAAGACGCCCATTATGGTCGTGTCTATCGATGTAATTTAAGATTTTATATTGTCCATAAGTCGTTAACCAAAACATCGCACTGGGCATGTGGCAGACACTGACACAGTGGCCAAATGGAACAATCACATGTGTTTGTTTATAACTCAAACTGATAACAAAGAAACTCTTTAAATTAGCCAGTAAACTCACTTTTAACTATTGTTTCCATTATCAAAGTACGATCAAAATGGTTGGAATCTGAGAGGTGGGCGAGAATGACTTTTATTCATTGTATTCTTTGCTTCAAGCTGCATTATGGTGCATTAGTTTTGACTTCTGTCTTTATACTTGAGCAAATCACGGCCGGTTTCCCTTCCTTTATGTCGAATAATTTATTTTGTTGTCGTTTCACTCCTGGCAATTTATGAGTTGAAATCAGTATGCGCGTATAAGTAATACTACTGTTACTAAAGTCTGCTTTCTTACATTCCTCTAACTGGTCTTGCGTATAAACTGGTAAATTATATCCAAACGCAGGTGGCTTAAAATACTTGACATATGTGATTACATGTATTTCGTTCAACTACTGCACCTCAACTTCTGGGGAATGCTTTGGCCATAAGCAACTCATCTAGACGCTTACTCGCTTGACTCATATACCAGGATCAGCCAGTCGAAACTGGTTCTGGCGTATTCGACCATGTGTGGATTTACTAAACCCTCCTTCAACGCAATAC
>Ga0224511_10004359_pt1 | contig 10663 bp, 7 predicted proteins | sample SF_May12_sed_USG_2_FD_169988 | JGI IMG/M metagenome (GOLD analysis project Ga0224511, IMG submission 169988) | Sediment microbial communities from San Francisco Bay, California, United States - SF_May12_sed_USGS_8_1 | ecosystem: Environmental > Aquatic > Marine > Sediment | place: USA... | reverse complement strand
TTTACCATTCTCCACTGCGCACATCTCGAGATTCGTTATTATACCGCCTATCATTCATAATGCGCCCACAATTAATAATAAACTATTTAAATAGACTTCAAGTCCAAGCACATGTTTACAGTTAGAGTTACCGTTAATCATCACATCACTGGCACCAGCTCGTCACACTCACTCTCAGCTGAGCTAGACTCTAACTGAGTGAACCGTGGCTGGTGAGCGTGCGCTTGGTGGTTGACCGGGATAGACTTAGTCGGTGACTCTAAATCAACTTCACTGACTGAGTGAGAGACTAAGTCGGTCTGTGAGTTGGTCACTCGGGTCGGTGTCATACCGATACTCGATAGTCATAGTGATACTCGTAATCATTTATGATATTGATAATCATATCTCTGAGTGATATATTATATCCCATATATTATAATATGGATATCTGTTGAAACGACTAATGGTAAAACGCCAACAAATGTTAAAACTTTTCAACATTTGTCGGCATTTTAGCATTTTATCGTTTCAACAATATCAATAAATGAATAATATAACCATACATGTTCATAGTCATATTCAATATACATATTACTATTAGTAAAAGTAGTATAATACTCATAAGCATACTGATACTCATTGTCATACACAGGCGGTCAATAACACTCATACATACGCCAGCATGTAGCCTTGTAGGCTGCACAGACTTAGTCATGCTAGTCATAAATACTCCTATACAACCATACTTATACTCCTGGTATGGTTAATACTCTCGCGTCCGCTCCCGCCCATGCAAATCACTCAGTCACAGTAATTCACACTGTCAGTCACTGAACCGTGTTGGTTGGTAGATAACTAGACTGTGAGTGTGGACCATTGGCTTATTTTGTTTTCCATTCAATGATTGGTAATTTTTGTTTTGTTTCCGATTGGAGTTTGAGTGAAGTTGTGGGTTTGCCATGTACGTTACTTAGCTATTTATCTTTACTTTGTAGAACAGTAATGTGTTCTGCCTATTCTCCGACTGCATAGTACATGGTGTCAGCATTAGGTATGCAAACTTATTCTCTATAAGCCAGAAACTAACCTAATTGCATCACAGTTCATGGTTTTTTTTTATAAAAAAATTACTGTTGAGAAGATTATAACAAAATAAGTGAAATTGATAACACCAGTGACATAAAGGCCATTGTGGATTATGTCACGGGATTCATCAGGTTTGCAATCATAAATCATTTTGTATTTGCGCGATTAAAAATATGTGTGATGATCGGTGTTTCTACCATTGCTAAAATTCTAATCAATGCCAACAGGTATTGGACTGATAAAATAGTGCAACATGGTGGTCGTATATCTTATCTTTTTATCTAAAGAAAGCTATAGCAACCTGAACTCGGGATAGGATACCCAGTAGATAACTGGTCGGTTGGCAAGGAGGTCAATAGCAGACAACTCCAGATAATTAAAAACTTTCCCAAACTGACAGCAATTTGACGAACAGTCATGAAATGTCATTATTTCACACGAACCAAACCGGAGCTAGATGAAATCCAATAATCAAGTATAGATAGAATACTGTTGATAGGGGCGCCCTGCGTCAGTGCTGTCTAGAGAGATTGGTACCCTGCGTTGGAAATCTGAACTAAATGTAAGATGCTTACAATTTGGAATTTTCGTTATTCGGTATAATGGTGCGTATTCATACAATAACTTATGTTGATTAAGATTGTATTGAATTACCAGGAGTAAAGGTACCAAAATACAGCTTATCATAAGGAAGCAGCATTCTAATTTTTAAGTCTGTATCAGGATTCCCTAAAAAGGGGTTCCCTTCTTTTGCAGCCAAGCTGTAAATGCTTGGCATGGAGCTGTTGTAGAATATTTCTCGACAGTACACATTAGGTACATTTGCGTGCTCGGGTTTTTCGCGACCAAAATGGATTTCGGCTATCCAAAAAAGCATCTTTCACTTCGGTTGTGATCTGCGACTGAACGTAGTAGTTTAGGCAAATGTCAAGTTTACCGCAAAGAGGCTTGATTACTACGATAACGAATCGCAAACGATCGTTCGGCTCTAACCGATGAGTTTAAGTTGGGAGAGGACAACTCTGACCCAATCAAAGTCTATGCTGAACTCAACAGCGTTTCCTCACAGCGACCGTGTGTTTGCTTGCTCGTGACCGAAATTATCCAAAAGTTTTGGTCATGAGCACGCAAATCCACCTGATATATACCATAAAACACAGATGAGAAACTTATTGCAAAGTCATAGTATTTATCCCATTTATAAACTGTTTGAGAAGTAAATGTTGGGTGTTGAATGTAGTTGTGTGGGAGCTATGCTGTCAAGCCTTCATGCATGGCTGAACCTATCTCACAATTCGCATAAACTCTGGGACCTGAACCTTTTTTGGCATGAGCCGACCACAAGGCAGCATCATTGACAGTATCTATTGGCATTGAATACACACACGTATATGATGCTTTTACCTAGCATGTGCAAAAAGAGGCTCTCTATTTACTTACATTGGTATCACTCATTGAAACATCAGGAGCGATCAATGCCAATGTTAGAAGGTGTACAAAGTAAGTAATTAAAGTGGGTTACACTGAATCAAAGCCACTACACGATCTGGCATTTTCATATCTAGATTGATTGTATTACGGTGCATGGGCGCGTGCGAAAGTAGTTTGATATAAAATGTTGAGTAATTTTCTATTCGTAGTTTGTAACCGATAAGGCGAAAATTTGAAATCACACTGGCGTGCATATTGGCTGTTCACAAGACTCTTATTTGTGCTCAGCAGCGGTTATAGCTATTGAGTGTTCCAAGGCTGATTGGCCCTTCCTGCTGAATGTTTGTCAGGCATGTCAAGCTCTCGTTGGTTTCACTCTCTGGGGATTGGCTGGCGCTGCCATACGAGTTGTGAGACAGAAGAACCCAAGGAAAAATCAATGGCATTCTGCTGGCTCACTGTAGTGACCGTCTATGTAAATGAAGACTACTGACTTACTTCAACTTCAAGAATCCCTGACCACTTCTGGGAGATCATACTGTTTCGCTACTTTTATGAGACACTGCTATCCTGGAAGGTCTTCATGGGAGGAACTATATCCCGATGAATGTTTCTTTGTAAAACTTGTAGGGGCTGAAAGATATGGCTGTAGCGCAGCTGGTTCTCTACACTACAGCTTGGCTGGTAATGTGATACCCTCTTTTTTTACTGCCATCTTTTTGGTGGTAGCTGTCTAGCAATCAGACTTAAATGCTCAACTTGAGGCTTTGTACCTATTGAGCACCAGTCATCCATTAGGTAGAATGGGTTTTTAGCAACCGGAGATGTAAAACACAGTGCAGAATCAAAGCAGTTATCCCATGTCAGGTGGTCTCCTATTCATGACCAAACATTTGCGCTTTGGTGTTCCTTTGTTTGGTAGCACTGATCTATACAAAAGGATAAAGTGGACTGAATGGATTCTCTCAGTTTGGCATTCAGTCACTGTATGGCTGTGGCAGACATTAGCTGATTCAAAACTTTTGGCAAAACAAAATTGGGAGAATTTGTACTAGACATTAGTTTCTTGGAGATCTGAGTTTCAGGGCTAGTTCAGAGTGTTTTTGTGAGTGTCTGGTTGACAACTGGTTATGGGTTTGAGATAGTAAGTTGGTTATCTCCCGAGATGAAGTCATTGGCATATCTTGATGGTTTTGCTGAAGGACCATGGTGTGTGATAGGGAAGCACCCGAAGGCTCCGTTGTACCAAGCAGTCATGCTAGTGATAAAGATAAGAGAGCTCCATAAAGCAGAGATATTGTGCTAACAGAACCACAGGGGCATGTGTAATTAATGCTCACCATTTCACTCTGCAAACCAATGATTATTACTCTCTCCACTTGCTGGTGGCTATTTCCAAAGGTCTTCTCAAGCTGCAAATTGGTACTATTACGTGGAGGCCTCTTAACATTAGGCTGTGGATGCTAGTCTGTTATTTGGTAAGCCCACAGTCGTATTTCATACATTGGCTAGCTTGGTACATTGCACACACCATGCTATAATTGCTTGTAACCAGCGCCCTTCATTGGTAAGCCTCTTTGGGGTGGTAGAGCTAGCTTATGCGCTTTGCATAGTGCATGCCATGACTGGGTCGAAATCAGTGTCAAGTCGGCCTTCTCTTCAAGCTATATGGTTCAAAAGTTATTGCTTACACACCATGGACTGAGGACACTATGGGTGAAAGCAAATGCGATTTACCTGAATACCTCCTATTGTTATAGGGATCTTTATTATTTGTGTGCGGACTCATGGCTAAGCGCTCATAGAGATGTATTGGGGCTTTTGTGTTAGGTACGGGTAGTTGTTTTAGTTGTGTGGTGAGGGGCTATCATCATTCTTCATGCAGGAATCAGCCTATGGCAAAGCGCTTGATAATAATCGATGGTGGCAACATGATTGCTGGCAAATTACCCAAGGATTCAATATCCCATTTCAGCATCGCTTCAGAATGTTATCAGGTGGTATACTTTGATCTGGCCCTGGTTGGCAGCATGGTGTTGCAGAGAGCAACACCAAAGGGCAGAGGCTCAGGAGAGGCACCTGAACTCCGAACTGAACTCTGCACCGAATTCCCTCACTAAATGACCTGGCCATTCAATAAGTTTAGTGGCTTTGATCAACATCTCTCAGACCTTCACTACAGGTCAGGTCTTGCGGTTCTGCTGCCCATTTCCTCGGCAGTCTGGTGTTGATTGGCCTATGGGGCCTTATTACCAACCACATTGCAGGGTGGTAGTGCGCTGACCTGATAACCACTATATGGATTCCTGCAACCATAGCTTGTTAATCCTGTCTCAGTATTGATGTAGTGAAGTGCTGTACCACCGTTACATAACCGGATGCTTCTATAATTCACATGGTGGTGCTACTCGGTGCTTACCACTACCAACCAGATCCTTGATCAACAGTGATCAATGAACAGATCTTAGATGGGAAGTTCTAAAAACTTCACTTTGTGACATCGAATGATGGGTCTAACAGATGAGATGGCTGAGACATCTTTCAAAGGAAATTGGTTGGAATGTCACAAATAAAAGGGGTTAGATTGTCAGACCATCTGGTAAACATTATTTTGCTCACCCCTTGCTCCTGATCTAATTGGGGCAGCTCAGCGTTGAATACCAGGCACCAACATTTGGCAGAAAGGATGGCAGACCAATATGTATGCCCCCTAGCCCACTTTTTTTACTCTTTAGCATGGCGCTGGTCATTCATTACCTATGACTAGTACATCCAAGAGGAGCCACTCTTGGTAATTTATGTTCCCGGCGATAATAAACAATATGAGATCCGGAGACGACATAGAAATGAGTGACCGAAGCAGTGGGTTTTCATTTTGATTGGTACTCCAGTGTCAGAAGAAAAGTGTCCAATCAATACCGCTGACACAGCTATGGTGCCTACTCTATACCAGGGAATGATTACCCCATTCAATATTAGTGCCCTGCCAGCCAGGCGAGCCTTTTGCTCTAAAGCTCTCCTTTTATTGGTCAAAGGTGCATTATTGGCCAGCAGACGCTAGCTAACCACATGCAACCATTAGTGCAAGTGAGGTGATTGGGTAAACCAGCAAGCTTGATCTTCCGCCAGGTTTTATTCTTGAGATGAACTAATAGCCGCGCAGTTTGGGAAGGATTGTAATCTGCTCAACAGGTAAATAACAATACTAAACAGGTCATTATTATATCATAATGATTGATTTTTTATCTCGATTGTGAATGAAACTGTAGTATTAGCTGCTACAATAAACAAATATTGTTGTGGTCGTCACAAATAACTGAGTAATCATTTTTATATGCATAATGGCTGTTACGGTGACCAACATGTTTCGGCTTTGACCAGAAAGTTGCCATCGTTAGTGGTGGTGGAGAGTGGTAATGGTTTGTGGATTTTCATTACATTAGTCACCCTTGCTGTGGTCCACCAGATCATTTATCTGATGACCTTACCACGGTTCTGCTGTTTGGTCTTGTCTGGTTGGTAGCCAAGCCTCTGGTCACTCTATGGTAAGCGTAGTTTGAATGAGGCTATTCCTACTTCCTAGTGGCCTCAAACACCGATGTGTCTGGATGTTCTGCAGTTCTGGGCATCTTACAACATTGTGTCTTCTCGTCTTGGTGTTGTTATTATGTTTTATTGCCAGCCATTGAACTCCTTACTAGTGAAAGGAACTCCTGTTGGCCTTTGTTTGTTCGAGTTAATTCCCATGGTGTTGTGTGACAGCTTGTAGATTATGGAGCTGTTCAGAACATCCCTCCCCTAATTAGACCACGATGCCAACCGTGGCTAATCACAATCCTAGTTAATCAATACTGGTGATGGTAAAAGCCCAGTCTTGGAGCCGAGGACTCTCTCCGACTAGAAAAAAATCAATTTGGTGCTTGCGTTATCAGTTGTTGTCAGTTTCATGGTACTCCATTGGATCCTTCAGATCATCGGCCTATCTGAGCTATGGTACTCAGGCCTCTTCTAAGTTTTGTGGCTTGTTCGCTGACAGCAGCCTAGCCCACCATAGAAGAAAAGTCTGGAAACCTTGTACCCCTGGTCATGTTTGCTGGAATCAATCAAAACAGTGACCAGTGGTATAACACCACAGGCCACAATCTACCCCAAACCAGATGCCAGGGATGCTGACTTATGCTTTTAATTGCCCCTTTTTTATTATGATGATTGGTTAATTCTAGCAGTTGTGGTCACCCAAGTGACCTGTTGAGGAAATCATGGCTTTGAACACAATCTCGGTACTGACCAAGGGTTTACCAGATCTGGTTATTGCATTAATCAGCAGCTTTTTTTTACCATTGCCAGCGTCATCATGGTAACACCTCGTTCTGCGTGGCATGTCTGTGGAGAGAAATGCAATGGTCCACTGTTACCATGTGGACCAAAGGGGTGATTTTGATTAATACCGTTTTTCTGACACATTGAAAAGTCTAAACTCGTTGAATTCTGAGGCGTTACTCATGTGTAGTTTAGGAGGAGCAGATGGTTCTTTCCATTTAGCAATGGTCTTGTGAGAACACCTTTTCCTGTTGTTGTCTGACCGTGCACGCTCAAACCAATCTTCCTTTCACAAAGACTCGCATTCTCTGCAGTAATTAGTTGATTCAAAATGGAAAGGGCTGTGTTGATTGTCCTCAACGAAGTGAATACGTTGTTTGTTCTGAAGCAAGCGGCCACATCTGTGAGTGGGGTGTTAGTATTGGGTGACCCCGCCTAGTAAGCCTAGCTCATCTGGGTCACAGGGTGTGGGAATACACTACCAAAGTCTGTTGTCAATTATATCTTATTAAAGCCAACATTGTTATGCCAGATTCTCAACTCTATGGTTTATTGGTAAAAGACTGGTGTTCACCACCCATTGATGCTTTGGTCCCATCCCTACTCAACTAAGTCTGGAGAGGGATGCTGGTATTGACAGAAGCTTGTTATCTATCTTTTCTCTCCTGGCAATAGGGCTTACCCTCAACCGACTTCATGAGAAATCAATAGTGTGCCATGCTAGACAGCTGTGACCAGAATGGCTTCACTAATATAACATCAACTCCAACTCCATCTCATTTGGTATTAGATACTTTTTCCAAACCACAGAATTTGACTGCCCCAGAACCACAAACACAACTAAGCATCCATATTCGGCTCAGTTTTTGCAGGTGGCCTTACTATTGATGCCATTGTTCTTAGTTTGTTAGCCGTTGTGAGATGGTCAGATGGTCCTTGCGGACTCATCTTGTGTCATGGTCTTAAGTGGATGCTCATTAGAGTCTTGGGGCTATCAGAAGTAGGCCAACCAATGGTTCTGTTATCAGTTTATTTGTGTATATTGGTGAGGTCAGTCTTGTATACCAGGCATTGCATGATTCCATCAGGCTTTCTTGTTGGTATGGTCTAATGAGTTATTCTCGAATTGCTGGCATACAGCTGGTTAGCATGAAGCTCTTTGGTATATTCAGTCTGGAAACTGAATGGGTTTGCAGCTAATTCTTTCACTACCTACTTGTCATCGGTAGTTGTTGAGGCCTCTTGTCTTTGTCTAAACATCCAGCCACTGGCTAAATAACTCGACCTATAGAATCTCCTGGTGCTTTGAGCCAATTCAATTTGACGAACATAATCACATATGAATGGGAGAAGATTTAGTGGACCGATTTCTCTAACCAATGCCCTTTATGCTGGTCTAATAACATTCAACGTGGGATGGTTATCTGAGTGTAAGGAGAGTTGATTTCTTTAGCTGATAAGTTTCCTATTCATACTCCCTTGGTGCTGATCGCATCCTTTGGACCTTTCAATGCCATCATGAAGCTCCACCAGGACTCACAATATACCGATGTTGGATCACCAAGCCTCAGGCAGTTGGTCACACCCTCCGGAATTCCATTTGCATAATCTTACTATGGAGAGTTTCAAAGCCAATATTTACCTTACCAGCCCAGTCAGTCATCAGTGTACCAATGCTAGAATGAAGAAAATCTGATAAGTCTGTACAGGTTTGGATGTGGAAGTCTTGGCATTTGCTTTATGTTGCCGAGAGAACCTGTTATCCCCATTACACCATGTTTGATACTGGACACTGGCATGAATAGCCATTGGCTATGGAATGCTGGTCTGCTAAATGTAAATTATCACGGGATACAATAGCATGACTTCTGTTTTGGATATTAGCCCAATAAGAAGAGAGTACCATCATCAAAGCCCCATGGTCAGACTACTGACGCTAGGTCAGCATTACCACACTGACATTGTGTAATTGGTCTACATGACCTGGGATTTGACCTGTGGCACCATAGGGAGCTGCTAACCGAGATTTTTTATGCTCTGGTACAGCAGATTGTTTATCAACATTGGTGAATTGAATTAGTTGAATGTTATGACGAGATGAGGTACCATTCTTTTTTCGTGGAAACCGTTGGTGTTATATTCATTATCTTTCTCCCTGGATTTCATAGCATTATCTTCTTGCCCTCACTTCATTCTGGTAGCTGTTGAGCTGTCATGGTGTGGCTGGCCGCCTTTGTCCGTTCAGAGTCCTTTGGACCATTCTTTTCAATTCAATAGATTCAGTTTGAAACCATTAAGCCTTGGTAATTATTAGGTTCCATGAAGAACAGAGCTTTTGAAAGCCTCCATCTCTGTTTGTTTGTGGTTCCAGGTCTGTGTAGTTTCAAGTGTTTATAAATTCTGGCATGACTGGCCTGCTAGATTTTTGGCCTAGTTGACCTTTCCTCAGTGGACTAACTTTATCCTGCCTGCTGTTCAGATGGTTTCAGGTTTCCCCTTGTCTGATTACTGGTGCCATTCGATACAGCTGGTGATTCATGTTATCTCCCAATATGTAGTCAAAGCAATTCCCATTCCGTTGCAGAAACCAGAATGGAAGACGAAGACGGGTATGAAGTTGTGATACCGACGGCGCCAGAAGATGAGCTGGATTCCTCATTTAATAACTCTGCCTTTGGCCAGTCTCCCGAAGAGAGCACCCCGAGTCGTCCTTCTCCTGTCCCGAGCTTCTCCCCGGCTTTGATAGGCCCGCTGAATCCTCAGACCATCAACAGGCCCCCAAAGCCACGCCAGGACCCGGTCAGACCTAAAGGACCGAAGAGAGATCGCAGCTCCGGTAAGAAGATCTAATTAGCAGTCTGTGCGTCACGCGGCGTTCATATCTGTTTGTTTCTGTACTATCAGACATGCACTAGTCATGTTGGTGTAAGCCCTTAGCCCTTAAACAGATTGCCAATTTCTTTATTGGTCTATTTGCCATGTAGCTAGGTATCTAGGAGTGGTTCATGGAAATATAAGAACTGCTATTTGTTCAAGCCAAGTGGGTTAATTCTATAGAAGACTTGCATGATCAGGGTTTCTATTTTCTCACAGCCTTCAGCTTACAAAGCCAGCATTGTCCACTTCTGACAGCATAATTGCATTCTGTGCCATTCCAGCCGTGATTGAATGTAAATCAGCTCTCCCTCACCATTATTCTGTTGGACCCTTTATTATTAGCTATGAGAGCTGATCTAGTAATAAGTTTACCACTTGACCATATTTCTGCCTGGTCACTAGGAATGATTGCATAGATTGGACCAATCCTAAAAAAATTCTTCGCTGATCCATGAGGCTAGACCTTTAACCTTTCTGCCCCTCACAATAGCAAAAGAAGGACATTCTTAATTTGTGACATTTGAGTCTGGTAATAAAATCTCCATCCTGCCTGTGTTCTGTAGTATGTCTTCGATTGATGTCAAGTACCTCCCATGACTAGGTGTACATTTTATTAGTGTGGTGTCATCTCCACCGGCTCTATCTTCTCTCATAAACATATATACCAGCAGACTGAACTTAAAGGCATCTGGTGTATTTGGCGATTTTTACAGGTTTGTGTCATTATGGACCTAGTGCATTCTCAGAAGACTGCCAGCACTTGTAGTCTTTTGAAATGTACCCGTCTTATTTGCTTTATGGCGCTGTTAAGCATTGTTCAAACAGACTAAGAGAAAGGCTAGCCGGATGGGTTGGCTTGCCAATGCTGGTCAACTTTATGGCCAGGGTGATAGAGACGTTGCCAAGGCATAATGGCGATTTCCTGGTCTTTTCTCTGTAATTTATTGATAAGGACTGCACCAGCTAT
>Ga0224511_10004358_pt1 | contig 10663 bp, 5 predicted proteins | sample SF_May12_sed_USG_2_FD_169988 | JGI IMG/M metagenome (GOLD analysis project Ga0224511, IMG submission 169988) | Sediment microbial communities from San Francisco Bay, California, United States - SF_May12_sed_USGS_8_1 | ecosystem: Environmental > Aquatic > Marine > Sediment | place: USA... | reverse complement strand
TAGTTTTTGTACGGCCCATTTTGTCATGGTGCCCTTAAACATGACATATCTACATTGTTTACAACATTCTTTGTTTGAACATCTCTTCAATTTATATTGCTATGTGGTACCACATTTTTAAGTGATTTTCTAGCATTTGAAATACATTTCAGGTCCAGTTTGCGATAAAGTAGCCATCCCAGGATATCCCGCATATTACATCCTCGTAAACAGAGTCCATTACGACACGATGCAATGTCCATTTGCACATTACTTCCGACAAGACCACTGCGCATGCGTCCTGGACATCGGCGTTATAGGTAAAAGATTTTATATTCATATGACAATGTTAAAAAATCTGACACAGAATGTCCACTACGTGACTTGTATACAACTTGTACAGTTAAGAGAAAATCGAATAATAATAATAATGATAATAATAATAATAATAATAATAATAATAATAATAATAATGATGATGATGATGATGATGATGATGATGATGATGATGGATGATGATGATGATGATGATGATGATGATGATGATTTACTTGAAACAGACATAAAAGTGTTGAACCTGTCAGTGATAGTACAAACAGTTTAACTGCATAAAAACCGTTCTTTTACTTACATAAGTTCACAATGCCTTATTCTATTTACATATGCATTATTTAGCAGCATGTCAAAAACGTGTCCACGGATTTCACAGTTAGAGTTTTAATTGTCATAATTCGTTCATCTAGATGTTGTAGTTGCGGAAATCAACACATATTCATAAGCGTTTAAACAAGTTAATGACAAAAACTCATTAGATTTGTAACAATAAATCCCCAAGTTTTAAAATGCTTGTTGTTCCCTTATGATACAATGTCATTCTTGGAAATTAATTTCTAGGATTGACACAATGAAAAGTTGTCCTACAATCAAACAGCATGCATAGTCTAAATTTAGAACTAATAAGCATAATAATAGTTTAGACATTCTAACTCGTGATCTAATATTTTGCAAATAGGAAATCGTTTTATCGATATTTTATTTATCGTTATCAAAACAAAAGTCAGTCCGCAAAGGGCGTAAATTACATACGAATACATTTAACAAACAAACTTACTGCTCATATATCAACTTTAACTGAAACCTTTTGAAACGTATTGAAACGAAACTGTCACGGATTCGTAACGCATCATAAATGTGACCACACACCGTGTTATGTGACCATTCACAGCTAGGATGTTACCACGTGGTCGTCCTATAGAGGTTACAACGAGGGCGCCAACAACCAAGCGACCAACACTGAGAACCACCACAACAACAACCACTACCTCTACTACAACGACAACAACTACAACTCCTAGAACAACAACGACGACGACTACGCCGAAGACGACGACGACATCAACAACGGAAAGTCCTACAACGACGCCATGGATACCACGTAATTACCAACCTGACAATTTGTTTCTTCTATTGTACTGACTTGTTAACAACCTGTGCGATATGCCTTATTTCCAATTCTTATCCGAAACCCCGTTTTAATAGTTAATAGGAAACACCCATATACCACTCAGAATTGCAAATATATGGTCACAACGTCAGTCTCGTGCAAAAGAGCATTGTCATGGAACAGGTGAATAACATAAATGTATACAAATTCAAAGAGGATGCTTATCATAGTAACTATCTAGGAAAATTAAGCTTCTATATTCAGAATGGAAATAATTACGTACATTTCTCTCTTAGAACTCATGGTTTTTCCAGCAATGACAGGTCTTCAGCTGTTGGGAAGCCCACACCTGAGTTTCTTATCTTTTTGCTTGGCTTAAATATGCAATGTCTGTATCTTGATACCCTTATAATCGGTCAGAAATTTTGCAGCATTGTAAGTGGATTCCCGCTTTGGCAATGATTTATTTTGTTTGCTTTTTTGTTTTGTAGTTGTTTTTTCTTCTCTTTTTGTCCAGAAGACATTATTAGTCATGTAATTGTGTAATTCCTTTTCGAGTGTTAATTCATTTAGTATACTAAACATACTGCATAATTTGTGATCAATTATAAGGTTATCAGGAAACAGATCTAGCATCTTTAACTGTTTCAACGTAAAGGGTCGTCAAATAAACAAACACAGCCAAATGAGCCGCCACTTTTTGAACAAAATTGTTTTTTCTGTAATATCTTAACATACATGGATAATAATAAATGGCATTACTCATATTCACTGAAGTAGGATTTACTGCTTAACTATGGTTAAAAAGTAAGACGTAATCAATTATGGTCAACGGTGAATGGTGGGAGAGAATTATGTGTACACAACTGCCTCTTTATTGGGTATACACAAACTTGAAATATGACTTGCTTTGTACGCACATGTAAACAGCTGGTGTGTACGTGCAGCGGATTTGAGTTGACTAGTTGCAATACATGTTTTCTTATCTTTGTATTCAAGGAAAAGGATATACAATGAATGGCGGTGGTCTAAGAATTTTGGAGTCGAGCGTAGATCTTATATTTCGATAGAAAGCGACGTAGCAACCGTGATCTTAAATGTATTAGTTTAGTTGAAATAAAACATCACATGTCATTTAAGGCACATTAGACAAAACTAAACTCTCTACATTTTGTCAAATGACACCAAATTGTTGTATAACGCTAATGCAAATAAAAACAGCAACAGTTGCGAATTTCAAAGAAATTTTATCATTGCCCAGCATTGCACTTTGACGATGGCAACATCACTGCATATGTTTATAAGACCAATTGTATTAGCAAAAGTCAAAAATCTTCTTAAAATATCAATCTTTAAGATGCCTATTTATACTGTCGGTTCCATGTAGAACACTTCACAAAATACACATATCCTGACGTTACATAAGTTGACCATTGCTCATTATCACACGGTGCCCCATATCGTGATTACTCGGTTATTTCCGTAACTAGCGAATACATGTTTCCAATGGATAAGCCGATCAAGTTTAAATTGCTGTTTCCCGTCGTGCAGGTGCGTGTGCGGGGTGTCGGTTTGACGGCGGTATCGGGTACACCCACCACCGCGCCGACTGCAACATGTACGTCATGTGCTACCAGAGCGGCGCCTCCATCAAGGGCGTGGAGCGGAACTGCGGGTCCGGCAAGTTCTGGGATCAGGCCCTTCTGACGTGCAGGCCATCGGAGGACGTCCAATGTCAGATAGGTAGGCTACACTGGTTTAGTTTCTTATTCAAAGTCATCCCTTTTCGTACATTATGTGTTTAAGTCCTTTATAGTGAGGATGTTTGTTAACAATCGTTATCAAAATCAAGGTTTTAGGCAACCTTATCTACTCGTGCAAAAATAACAGGATACAAATATGTCCAGTCTTTTTCGTATACAATGATTTGGTGAAGTGGAGCTTCGGAATGCCTACATCTGTGCCAAGCGGTTTCAAACTCAATCGCCCCATATGATGGTATTTAAACTGACACAAGAAACGCATTTGAATAATAACCCCCAGATTTCCGATATCATATATATTACTTATGTCACATGGTTTCTTTATTTTTATGTATAAATCAGTCCCTACTAAGCGTTAGTGCACGTCCCAATGCCGATTACTTATTCGTAACAGTGTCACTTAGGTGTGAAACTGTTGTTCATCTTAACTTATATAAAAATTATGAGTGTAACTGGTGTTAATAGGGCATACAAACCTTTTGCACATTCTCATAAAACAAAGCAAAATAAGTAACTAAAGAATAATTCGACTGTTATTAATACTAATATACTGAGTGTGTCCACCGTATGGTATGCATTAAACCTCTGTTGTTTTATGTCAATTAAATACTATTTGCTCATGGCGAATGCCTAAAATAAAATTAACGACTTCGAGGTGACAAGTTCGTTATGTTAACATGCTCATTTGACTTTAGTAATTTATATCCATAGTACTTAGTTTTAAGTACTTAGAGGTGTATCTTAATACAAGTATGTATATCTACAATTATCATGTTAATAGCTCTCTCATTTTTGTAGCAGCATCCCAGTTTTGTACAGTTCGTATAAAGAATAACACGAGAACATCATGGCGACAAGTTCATTGTGAAAACATGATTGTAAGAACTTCAGAAACTTTTATTTATAGAACACGTGCAATTGCACTTACAATTACTATTTCAGATCCATGCAAACACAAGCAAGATGGCTTCCAATATGCAAATGCCCAGAACTGCCGAGCATTCTGGGAGTGTTATCATGGCGTCTCCACTGGAAACTGTTGCCCGGATGGTCACGTGTTCACCGGGAATTATGGGTGTACCTGGTCAGAGACGTGCAATGCGACATGTACAGATAAACCACGAAATGTTGGTACGTGGTCAAGTTAATAGTTCTTGTCGACTCAAAATGTACTACATGTTTTAGATGCGCGTTTTAGATATAATTATATAAATACGATACATAATTTATTTTTTCAATAAAACCAGTAACACTGACTTAAACAAACGAGTTTAAGAATTCATAAACATTTTAGAAAACGTCTGCTTTGAGAAATTATATTTATAAGAACATAATTTAAATTAACATTCATTTTTTACCTACAAAGTCCTACCTACTGCCGAGTTTAGACATTGCCTGGATATTTTTGTTTTAATTTATAAGTTATTCAAAGCTTAGACGGAAGAATATTTAAAAATGAACATGTCAAAAGGAATTCTTGTATCAAATTCATTATCTTCTTCATAAATGACATCGCATGTTACACAAACGTAGTATTTGACATAATGGCTTACTGTGAAATAATTAATTAGATTTTTCTCTAATAAATTAGTCACATGTAACTCTGTGACATAATGTTAGTTAAGTATAAATATACGGCTCTGCTCCCATTTAACTCCCAAGGCGCATGTTGACTGTCTAAAACTCAATTCAAACAGAGGTCAACGTAGAAATATAAATAACGTTGTGATGTTTTTCTTATTTTAAAATAGGGCAAATTGATTTTTTTAATTTAAATAGAAATGTTTTATTATACTTCTTGTTGTTCTTTTTTCACTGCTTATTTTACATTTGTTATGTATTAGCATTTGTGGTAGAATATATTGTTTCAATTCGACATTTTTGATCGAGTTTAATCATGCGTTTAGTATTATTTTCTTAATGTATACAAATGTTTTTTGTTCTTGTTGTATTTTGCCAATTTCGAAACCATTTATTAGCTTACCATTTTTAAATGTGCATTGAACAAACAAATAATTCTACAGCTTGCGACAAGACGCCAGTGCCGGGCGACCCCCGGAAGTTCCGCCAGCTGGTGCCCGGTGGCGGGTACGCGACCATGAGTTGCGCGGCGGGGACCGTGTTCCGGGCCGCCACGTGCGACTGTCGGTTCCCGGACACACCGCAGGACACGAAGCCAGGTAGGATCAGTGTGCTTCACAACCTTATATGTGGACAGAAAGGTGTGAATTTCATACAGAAAGTTGCAGTTGATTTTGTTATCTCTTTTAGTTACAGCTGAACCTCGTTGATTCGAAGTCATCGGGACCGCGTCAAATACTTCAAAATACTGAGGCTTCGAATACAGTGTTACATTTTAGAAGTTTACCGCTCTTCCAGGCCGATCTTTGTTGCGTCTTTAAGCTAGAAACTATAGCTTACATTTCTGGTAACCTTAAGCTTTGTGAACACATACAGTAAGTGTTTAGGTTGTGCTAACATCATATTGCGAGTAAGACAATCATTGAGGTTCCATGATCAGAAACGGAATTCCTTTTCGATAGCAATAACCAAATAGACAATTAAATGAAAACTACAGATTGCCAAACTGAATACCCGCATTTTTTTTCAAACATACTACATGTATTAACATGAGTAAAATTGTCTTACTATTAAGTAAAACAGGTATGATGTCCAACAAATATTATCTCACTTCTAATAATGATTAATGATTTAGAGTTTGCTAGAGTTTATACATCTATCAAGTTTTAAAATATATGTATCTTATTAAACCGCTCAAACTCCTAATGTGTTGTGTAAATTACTTATTAAAGCAAAAATGCGAAAGGAAGTGGAAACAGCACCAAGTGTACTCATAATTTCATTCCGTAAATTTAAACAAATAAAAAAATGTATTTTGCTCGTAAACAATGCGTTCCTTTGAGTTCATTAATTAACATTAAAAAGTAGTAAAGTTCTATTAAGAGATTTATGGCGTTTAAATTTCTCTTACATTTATTGCGACTTTTATTTACGTTTTAAAGTCACAATCATAATACTAAATCTGGTGAAATTGTCTGTCACGTTGTGAAACGTAAGTAGCTCACAGCGATTTGGGAGAACATTTAATTTACCATTATCTTGTTCCAGGGACAAATGGTTCATTTTATAGTTGTTCTGCTGGTTGCTTCTTTGTGTTACATTAATTTGTCTGAACAAAGTCGGTGGGCTATTGTTAATAAAACATGATAAACGACGGATATTTGCTAATAACACACATGAAGTAGTTTACAATTTGCATTAATATGTTGTAAATCAAACATTTGATCTGAGATAAAACAATCCTTTTTATGTTCAAAGCAGTCAAGTTCTAACATTATCAATATATTATGCCTATGAAATATTGACTGTTTATGTCGCTAACTGAAGGCAAGATAAACAATAACTTATTATTAAGCTTCAAACACATTTAAGTGTTATTTTACGACTGTCAAACCCACATTGCTACATCAAAATGTTGACAAACATAAAAAAGCATTGATTTTTATATCAAATAGAAAAGACATCCATCCTGACATAAATGTTTTAATAAACTTCAGCTTTGCAATTAGTTTGGTGAATAATTTAAATTATGTTTAAATTACCGCTGGAGTCAAATTGTTTGACAAAATGATTCATTTATATTTATCTTGGCGTAATTCACATCAATAACAACAATCTTCAAGTGATGTTTTGTCCAAACTTCAATCGATGTGCATTTCAAGTACAGTAAGAACTATTCGATTTAACACTTGAATTTTAGTATACAACAAACGAGGACTATAATCACTCATAAAAATAACTAAATGCTACATAATCACGATTATTAGTTTACAGCAATTGTTTAATTTTGAGGTTTTATAACAAAATGAATGGTCCTTGATGATCTATGCTTGTTATTCCCAAAATATTTTGTTTATTTAGATATTGAAAAAAATGGAATACTAGTACTAGTAAGATACAAATTTCAGCTTTTCTGCGTTTTAATTTAGCATGGTTTGCAACAAAAAAGAATAAAGCCCAATGATTAAAAAAGATATTTACTTTAATTAAATTATGATGCTATTTTATTATTTTGCATGTGTAAAAATTACATTTTGTCTGTGTCATCGAGTTTTTCGCAAAGAAAACTTTAATACGGGAGGATTACATTATACATATTTATAGATACCACGAAAGATCATTTCCATATTAACATATGAGCTGAATACATGCAATCGATTTGTAAAAGCTAGTTTTGATGTCATTTCACAGTGTAGTAAATCTGCTACACGTTTCACAATGTTTTTTTGAAATCCCCCCACTCAAAAGTTGCAATTATGCAACCGCAAAGATCTTTTCAGACATAATGAATTTCAATGAACACTATATTGAATGCTCAAACCAACGCTTAAGTAAAATACATATAAATCAAGAATAATTAAGAACTAAGGAGCTAAAGGCGAATGTTGCATTGAGAAGAACGAGGCAGTGTGGTTCAGATAAATAACAAGGTGTAGCAATATTTTCACCCATATTCCATTGCTTCCAGATTGTAAGAAAGAAGTCGAGTTGAAGGTTCAAAACAACCGCGTGTCCGACTATTCCGGAAACAACGTGTACATCTACCACGAAAACGTTACCATGGAGACGGACAAGGGTTGTTTCCACAACAACGGCGTGATCGTCATCTCGCGGTTTTCCAACGCCTATATCGGGGCCAAGTTAGAGGTGGTTGTCCAGTTTGAGCTGGGACCAGTGCTGCAGGACGGCCAGCAGGCCATCGTGTACAATGGCGACTGTGGCTTCTCGCCCTCAGTGGCTATCGTGGCCAACAGGACGGACCTCACCTTCCTCTTACGGAATGAACAGAACTTCACACGGTCTATAGCCGTCCCGATATCTCAACGACAGGTAATGGACTGGCTTTATTTCAATTTTAAAAATGTTCTATAATAATTAATACCTTACTACAATTTATTTTGTTAAAGGATTACTTTTTTCCTTAAGAGGTACACTAAAACCCATCCGTTTACTCAAAAGGATTATTAAACATTATTTTCAAACAAATCGTGCCCAGATGATTTATTAATTTCGTTTGAACATTTAATTTAAAGAAACATATGTATTTACAACATACCTAGGATTGTTAAATCGTTTCAATGAGTATGATCCTTCATAGTTGATGCTGGCAAATATATCAAAGGATGTACCGAACCACATTTCAACGCCTCTGAAGTTTTCATTAACAGACCTCTTTATCATGTCAAATTTGTACCAGATAAAAGTGCTTACATACTGGTAAATGAAACTATGTCTTTAATGTATGGCATTATATGCAAGTGATTAATTATCAACAAAGAAAAATGTGTAATTAATGTGGCACTAAGTGCGAGGGCTCGTCTTCTAGGCAATCATTTGTGTCATTTAAAAGAAAATCGTCTTTCTACTTAACATATAAACAAAACCTGTTTGTCATGCAGTTTCATTTTGACAAGTTTTTCGTTGCAAATGTAAAGATTTTTTGCAGAACAATTAAAGCTTAACGAACACAATGTTCTGCTTTCAGAGACATAGACAAATCGAGGGAGTCTTTACACTTCAAAATGGACAGATGCGCATGTCTGTCGCAGGAAACGAAGCTTCAGCCGTTTTCTATGGTAACAATTATTAAATGCATTAATTTTATTCTGAAAATGATTATTATTTATTATTAATATTAATTTTTCATTTGCGCCAAAACAAGTTTATTATAATCTAAGACAGGTTTGTTGTAAATTTATTGCAAATTATTTAAATTTCAACAATAACGTTGGTTTTTAAGATTCTTTGCCAAGAAGATTTATTTTGATACAAAATAATAACTACATAAGAATAAGACGACATGTATGTTGCACTTCGCAACATTTGCAAAAAAAATAAAGGCGTGCGTGTAAATGCAATAATACCGTTTATATTAATTAAAGTAGAGAAAATATTTACGAGTGTTGATAAAAACATAATCCGTGTTGGCCTTGTTAATTCCTGATATTTGTGGAATACAATGATGTATTTATTTTGACCTATCGACCGCCCGCCCAACAACGGCGTCTTGCGGACTTGGTTTGTCGGGTCATTATGTTGTATTTACTTGTCAATCCAGCCTATGTAACTATTAACCAACATGAAATAGTCCCATAATGCACAATTCCGCAAAACTTTAATCTCCTCCCCTTTCCATACTTCCCTTTGTGTGTGTGATAAGGGTTACCACACACAGGGAGTATGCTTTCTTTTGTATTTACTAGGTCATATTGTCTCATGCACATACCTTTTGTTTTATAGATCTCTTTCACATGACAATCATATCCCTGATCCGTTAGATTGTACAGGTATACATGATCAAGATTGACAGTCGGGGACGCGCTGTCGATAGGGCAATTTCTGTGTGTTTTGGGTGTTTCGCTGTCGTTTGATATAAAACATCTGTAATTAGTACATTATGTACATTTATCGGTACCAATCCTGTTAAGTTTTGATCAGCCCTCTTGGTATCTTATAATAATAAAATATTATTTGTCAATGTGTATATCCAGGCAACGTGGCCCGCAGCAAGTGTGGCCTGAAGTTAGGATGGGGCGAAGAGTACGAGAGGTTCACCGGCTGTCTTAAATATGTACGTACGCAAACCACGGACACGTGTGTGTTAAAATTAATACTTATAATTCCGCTAATAGTCAAAATAACTCCAAATGTAGTGAATTAATGAAGTATTACACAAAACAAAAACAAAAACAATTCACACCACCATGCACGTTCGTTTTTGCAAATTATTAAACGTCTCAGAAAACTTATCAGACGTATAGGTGAAATACAATTTGAAGAACCTACTCACGTTAGTAGAAATCATGATTATTTCAATTTGTTTTAAACATCATCCAAGAATTATATACATCAACATCCTATGTTTCCCCATAACGACATGCCTCAGGATTGTGTGATTATCTGTTGCAGCTGTCAGTGTCGTTCTGTGTGCAATAGTGTGGAGTACATCGAGCCCCACCATATCTGTGAAATCCCCCATACTTCACACACATAACTGCTGCTATGTGGACAAGGACAATCATTTCTCACCTCGCTTTTGTGCACTATAGTCAGGATTTTGTTACACTTGTTTTGAATTTGTACATGTATTTATATATGCACGTTGTAAATTAGTATCTTCATTGTTTAACAATAAAACAACTATTAAAACTTAGACATTTTCAGATTTATAATTATCAAAAATAATTATATGTCGCTTCTAACTAGTAATACATATAAGCTAACACTATGCGCAAAAGTTTGAAGTAAATTTAATTTAAGCTCAAACGAAGAAGAATTTTCACTGACATTCAAAATGGTAATCCAAACAGAAACGCGTTAAGGTAAACATATGATAATAAGAATATTGAAGACAGCGATATGCTTTAAAAATATATCATTATGATCACTGTACTTA
>Ga0224511_10004357_pt1 | contig 10666 bp, 5 predicted proteins | sample SF_May12_sed_USG_2_FD_169988 | JGI IMG/M metagenome (GOLD analysis project Ga0224511, IMG submission 169988) | Sediment microbial communities from San Francisco Bay, California, United States - SF_May12_sed_USGS_8_1 | ecosystem: Environmental > Aquatic > Marine > Sediment | place: USA... | reverse complement strand
CCGCGGGCCGGCCGTTTGGCCGCGGGGTTTTCCATTTTTCCCGCGGGCATGCCATTTTCAACTTTGATTTTTTTGCACTTCTGAAGTATCAAGAACTATGATATTATCAGTTTTAGGTACTGTTTACGTGTACTTACTATTGTTATATTCAAAATCTTTCTATCTTTAAAAAAGTGGAAAATAAGTTTGCAACATTACCGGAAATGCAAACTTAAACCGGAAACTGTTTTAGCCAATTTGAAATTAATATAGCACGCGTTTTTAAAAACAACAACAACATAACACATAATAGTTTATAGACAAGACTTATTGTAATAAAACTGATTTACCTTAAGCGATGTTAAAGGCGATTATTTCTGCCGCAGGTCGCTTGTCTGGATCCATATCCCAACAGGCAGAAAGTATTGCCTGTAACCATTGCGGCATGGCATTTTCAAGATCGCAGAATGGCAGTTCGCCGTCTGTGACGGACTGTATAAGCTCAGCGATTCCATGGTGGTATGGCTTTGAGTAGACAGGACGCCCATACCAGAGCTCCCACAGGCAAATACCAAGGCTGAATATGTCGGTCTTGCGTGTGTATTCTTTGCATGACAACATTTCAGGCGACATGTATGCCAGTGTACCCTCAAAGGCTTCTGAAAAAATATATCCTTTGCGGGCAAATCTGAGGTCGCACAACTTGGCTTCTTCATTCCTTACCTGCAACATATAACATCCCATTTCAATATTTAAACTAGTAATTGTCACAAGTGCCGAATAATACCGACTCGCGCTTTTCAGAAAACATGCTTTTTAGTTAATAATTTAGCATTTCTCTAATTTTGCAACCTAATGTTGTACACACTTTATTAGATATAATAAAATTTGAATTTCCCACTGCTCAGATGAATGATTTTTATTTTATGAAAATGTGTCATGCTGCCCATGTATGACGTGAATAAATTAAATTGAAATCACTGTAAAACAATACAAAATATAAATCTAACGAGTTTGAGAAAAATCCTTAGTTCACAGGGCGCCGCCATATGGAATTCCTGCCGCCATTTTGAAATCCTTTTGAGATTTATATAGATATAAGATTACTTTTGAGCGTCTACATAATTCAAAACTTTGCTAGAAGACGTGCTGGTCTTCTGTGTCAAAAAAAAAATCTTCCGGTAGAAGAATTATGTACACAATCACAAAATAAATAAACATGACAGTGATAAGAACTGTTTTAAAGATGGTAAATCTTAAAAGTTATTTTTACATATCAATTTTGATGAATGCGCACATTAAAGATAACGTTAAAAAACGACAGTGATTAGAGATTAATAAAAAGCGGCAGCGGTCTCCTCTCCTTTTGCTTCGCTTCACAGAGTGTAGTGGAGCACTCCGATGAAAGGTTGAACACACCATTTTTTTGTTTCTGTTTTATAGTACAAAATACATGCTTTTACTTAATTACGACGCGTAAAGAAAGATTAAATTTAAATGTATATCGAACATGTTATGCTTGATATAAAATCATTATTTTTTAAGCTTTCCGCGTCATAAGTAGCATCTAATTTCATTTTAACAATGAAAGGAATAGTTGTCAGACATTCTAATATATATTTTATAAAATAGTTTTATTTCCCCAACTAAAGACTATTTATAATTCCCCCCCATAAAATGTTTGATGATGACTGCTATTTTTATGAGAATCAAAGAATTGCATGGATATTCCGAAAACCTAACCCTTTTAAGCACTTTTTCAAGGGCACCCTCAATTCAAGCACTTTTCAAGACATCGATCGTTTTTAAGAACTTTTCAAGACCTGTTCGAAGCATGTCTTATGCTCTGCACTTCTTCTCAGTAAAGTATGTCTACCAACAGAGTTTCAAGCTGATACCTTTTATAGTTCTCGTATTTTGTCCCGGACAAAGTTCAAAGTGTAAAAAACAAAGGGCAATAATTCTAAAATAAGGGAAGGGAGGGTTACTTTTTATGCAGTGCACTTCTACACAGTAAGATATATCTACCTACACAGTTTCAAGTTGATACCTTTTACAGTTCTCAAGAGAAAATAGATTTATGGTTATTTGCAAACCTTCTCTACTCAATGAGATCTATCAACCAACAAAGTTTCTTGTAAATAACCCTTGTCGTTTTAGAGTTACATCCTGGATATAAAACTGTAAAATAAACAAAGAGTCATAACTCCAAAATTAGGCAAGGTAGAGTTCCTGTTCTTTTGCACTGCACTTCTACTCAATTAGATTTATCTACATACAACGTTTATTGTTTATACCCCTCGTTATTTTAGAGGTATGTCCCAGACATAAAATCTGCAAAGGACCGACTGACCGACCACCAGCTGACTCCAGTATACCCCATAAAACTTCCTTTGTCTGGTGTATAAAAATCAGTTAAACTGATCAGTCCCTATATAGATTATAGTCATAATCCTTTGACACGTTTTATGAAGTTGGACCTTTAGAACAGTTACATGGTAATATTAAAGCGGATACTATTCAATTTATACAAGGTTAAGAATTTCTGCTTTATATTCTAAAATATACTTAGGCTAAAGCTTACCACTTACCACAACACTTGTCAACGTAAGGTTTCTGTGTACATAACCCTGGCCATGCATGTACGCAAGGCCGTTGCTCATGCCACTCGAGATCTTTTTGTAGAATGCTAAAGCGTCTCGGCGTTTCTTGCTGCCGTCTGTGGGTGTTCTAAATAAGAAACAAAATATAGTTGCACATGTATGTACAGCATTCCACATTTTTATCACATTAACAGTCTAAAGCGTTTAGGACCTTATCAAACATTTAGTTTCTCGGTATTTGAAATTAAATAACCTGAAAGCCTCAAACTGAATGATGTTTGATATTAATTTCTTTATTTGATAAATTACCGTATTCTTTCAACCTTTAAATAAGTACATGTATTTTAAATAAATTAATATTGACATTATTGACATTCTAATAGATGTACAACAAGTTAATGACGGACATATTACATGTACAAATAGAAAGATAATACTAATGTTCATGTTTTGATATCGAACAATTTACTTAACATCAATGTTTATTAAAACACAAACACTTTTTAGTAAAACGTTAACCATACTTAATGAAACACAAGTGGCTATGCACACCTACTCACGAAAGAAATATCATAGAATGAATGAGTATGTAGACATTTGGAAAGTTAGATAATATAAAGAAAATATATTACTTAGACATTTTACAACTGCACCATAGTCATAAATTGATACTACCACATTAGCTGAAATTGTTCAACCACATTTGAGGTCCTCCTTTTGAAAGACTAAATTGTAGATTTGCTTAATTAATATATGTGTATGTTTTATTTGTTTTTATTTTATTATCAAGCGAAAACGGACTGCAATTTAAAAATCTTCGACCCACGGTTTTACTTTGATACATATTTCCGTACAATTTGACCACATCCTTACCCACATTGTAGTTCCTCATTGTTAAAGACTAAACTCTGTAGATTCTCGTCGCAGACTTCAAGCAGAGGAATCACGCGTGGCGAGATGAGTGAAGTACAGCTTCCGCCAGAGCCAGACGCAGATGGGTGGTCTGGCAGACAGGTACCAACAAAGCCAATGATGTTCTCGTGCTGAAGGTGTCTAATTGAAATGAAATAGACAGGTATAGACCGCTATTCCACATGTACGTATCATGATCCAAATCATATTAAGATCCGTGTCTGCAAGATGTTTACACGGACGCCCTATTCAATGTATCAGTATCTGGCAAACTTATATTCATATTTGGGACTTAGGTTAAACTGACAACCTTATTCATAGAGTAATTTAACATTTTACCAACCAATCGTAATCAAGCGAACTTTCTTACATGTATCTTAAATATTTGCCTCTTGCAGGGAACAATGGATTTAATACTGAATGTGCATACATGTGCCATATTTAGGGAAAATACGTGCAATTTCACAAATAAAAAACGTTACAACTTCATTAATTTAGATAATTCGTAATTGATTAAGCATTTCAAAATAATTTAGCAATAGTGGAAGAAAACTCAAGACATATTTTCAACCACCGATATTGCCAAATGATGTCCGTGTGTCGACCGCGTCCAGATGTAACGGTTCACTGAACCAACTTGTCCGAATGCCTTTACGGACACGGATATGCGGATACTAATACGGACACATGGAAAAGCGGCTACATGTATATGTGTAACAGAAATACAGTTTTTTGTGGAAATATCATCTTAGGTTTCAAGTATGTGTATCCTTAATTATGTTTTACAAGTGATGTGTAACTTTAAATACACTTGTACAATGCCCAAATGCTACGGTCACAAATCATATACGGGCACCGTACGGCGTCTATTTTACCAAACATAGTACGAATCTATTGCGTCTGTACGGCGCCCGGCCGGCAACAAGAAGAATCGTACAATAATAAGTCAATGTTTGAGACATCGTACGGTGTCGGGTCTAGTTTAGGTACTATCTAAAATTCCAAGGCGCCTGTATGGCGTTTTGTAGGGTCATTGAGGGTAAATTGACATCGGCCGGCGCCCGGCTGGCCGATGCCCATCTGGGCACCGGACGATGCCCGCCCGGGCACTGGCCGACGTTTTATGAGTGAAAATGCATCCGGTAAGAAGCGACGTGTATTTGCAGAATCACATATTGCATCAACATAGATATGTCACTTTTGAATGACAAAAAATTAAATGAAAAAGAGTTAATAGCTTGCAACGAACAAGTGACAGTTTTGCAGTCTTGCGCAAATGTGATTTTCACCTACTTCAATGTCAGAGTCAGCCACAGTATTTCTTACTTTAAACATACTGTTTCTTTGGAGGAATGATGGTGAATTTTGATATTTATGAATACATCATTGCACGTGAAAATTTGTTTAATCCGAGAAAAATCGGCCGGACTCCGTACAATGTCGTCTGGTGCCCGGCCGGGCATCGACCGATGTTATCATAATACAGACGCCGGCATACACCCGTAAAATGTGACCACGCAGGAGAAAATTCTTAAACATGGCCCGTCGGCCGGGCATTATCAAATACGCCGGTGATTTGCAAATCGCTGAAATGGTACGACGTCAGTTTTATTTGTGACCATAGCATTAGTATGTCCATAAATGTAAAAATCAATTCATGGTTAAAATACAACAATCAAATCAAAGATATATTGTATTTGTGACAAAAATAGGGGGATTTGTCAAATTTAATAATTGTTAAATTATTTGTTTTTATATACTGCTGATTTCATTTAGCAGAGACTTTGAATGTCTTATGACGACATCTTAGAAATGATGTTACATACAAACGTTTAAACCTATTTCACTCTGGCAATGCAATGGCAATTTGCACTAAGTTGCAAAATCATACATATTCCAAATTATCGTAGTAATATAAAGAATAAAACTTTAAATATGTATATTGATCGAGTGCAAAAAAATAAAAATAAAAACAAAGAGAAGTTAAATTACAAACGTGCACACTTGTTTTGTTGAGCATATTGTTTTATACTTCGAAGCACGACGTTGAGTTTTAACACTGAATTGGAATGGTAAGGTGAGTTAGGTTTGGTTTTCATGTAAATAAACACAAGCCAATATGCTTCGAGGCGGAATCGAACCATGGCAAAAAATATAAAAAAAATATAGCCTTTTAACATAGGTCGCCTTTGTATTTATCTAATCATAAGTTATTTAGTAGAACTACTGTTTAAGTAACCGAGTAGAATTTTGATTATACAATAGTCAAACTAAATAAATATACGACATTCTTTTGAATAATATTCGTCACCGGCAAAATCTCGAAGTTATGTGTATCGTAATTTACATGATTTAAATTGATTAGTATTACTTTCTGAAATTTCTATACAAGGAGAAATTCGCGCTCAACAATTTTACATAGTGTCTTAGTAAATGGAACACTGTTATCATCTATCAAACCGTATTTTAAATAATGGCGTTTTGTTATGTCACGAAAATGTCATAGGTAACGTGGTGTGATACATTTAGACTAAAACATTTTAAAAAAGCAATGTCAATATTTTGGAACAATATGTGTCCGAGTCTGACATTTAATGCCAATTTAAGCGATATTAAGAATTTAGTATCGTTTGAAAGGGAATTGTTTGAAGATATCAGTAATAAATATATAATAAAGGTATTTCTACTATCTATGTCAATATCACCACTTTAAAATACATGCCTTAAACATCATAAATGGTGTACATGTAAATTATATGGCCATTACTGTCTAATCAATAAATTGGTGGTTATTTTAATAAGATAATTTTGTAAAGATATTATATATCTATATTACGTGTAAAGAATTTTGTCACAGAAAAGCTTTTTACAGTTTTTGTAGGCTTTTAAAAATCGTCTTAAAACCATAAAAAGTTGATAAATTATTCATTTTACTCAGTGACGTCATTTGAGCATTTGAACCAAAAGTCACATGTCGGGTCACATATATTAATGATACCAAACTTTGCAGTATGTTAAGTATACTAAACAAAATGACATTGCAAAATGAGTGTCAACATTGGATGACAAATAATAATTTTGCACCAGAAAACGGAAAAAAAACAAATAACAAAAAAATGTTTGTCAGACCCGGGAATAGAACACGGGACCTTTTGACCGCAGTCCGACCGTTACCTCTCGGCCACCGAGACAACTAAACAAATTGTTTGTAGTCAGGCTTTTTAAATACCTGTTACCACGTAAAGAATCGGAAAAAGCAGCCACACTTTTCCAACAATGTCGCGATTATTTAACAGGCATGGATAATTATATCTAGCAGTTTCTCATATGTACGGGATTTTAAAACACTGCAAAGTAGTCGTTAAAAAGTTAGATGTAACCAGGGCTCTCTATAGAGCCCTGATGTAACCAATTTCGGTAAATGGAAACAGACATCTTTAATGTTTCTGGTACGTTTTATATTAAATACATACCTTAAACATTCCACCTCATTAAGCGAATTGATCAGTTTGCTTTCTACATTTGATCTCATCGTTGTTTTTGAAGTATATTTCGTTTCTGCAACGCCATGAGGATGGAACGCTACTCGGCAGACTGCGAAGTGTGTCCCAACTGCAATTTCTCTGTCCATGGTAAGTGAATCAAAGCTGATGAGGTTGTAGTCGTTATCGAGGTGACGCATAAGGAAAATGCGTAGTAGGCCGAAAGCATTATCTAGACTCCTTTGTAATGGCTGGAAATCTTGCAAAATCTCTGTCGCTGTTCTGTTATCACTTCGAATTATTTGGATTTGAAGTTCGTCTGATGCAATTTTTGAAGGAATTTTCTTGTCACAGATTTCGTGTATCTGATTTTCAAAGTACTTGAAATATGACTCGAAAACAAGAGCATTAATATTTTCAGGTGTGAAGAGTCCTTCAATTTGTTTCTTAGTCCATTCTGCCATACAACTTGCCTTATTTTTAACGTACTTTTTTGTCTGTTGGTATTCTCTATAACTGTCAAGTGAAGCCATGATACCGACTGGTATCAAAGCCGGCAGTGCCAGCACTAGTCCAGCTAATGCAAACGGTAGCGCGATAATCGATGCTCCAGCAAAAACCAGTGCGCTTCCAATACCGAAATCGTCTGAACCTAGCAGAGAGGCTGCGGCAAGTTTTCCACCTAATAAACGTTTTGCTCCAGTGATAGCCTTCGGTCGATTTCCTGCAAAAGAACAAAAAAAACCCATAAAAATACACACGTTTAAGCATTCCAACAATACAACTAGAGGGCCCGGAGGGTAGTGGTCGCTGAACTGAGGCCCCTAGACCTAGTTTTCCAACCAGCCATAAACATATTGAAATATGTTGAAAAAAGGTTAACCCAATGATCAACGATATGTCGTATTATTCATTATATTTTTGCAAAATTGTTTAAGAAAAGATCTTATGTATCACCTATAGATTTTATTGCCAGAGCATTTTTTAACCCAGGGACATAATTTTATTGATTTGGTAGAGGACCTGTCTCTGATGTTTCGACCGTGTGGTGTCAGTTGAATTTATTCTTAAATTGTCTTTCAAACACATGCTTGGACTACTTGACCTACGTAAGTAACCGAATAAAATATTTTTTGTGTCGGCCCTTTGAAGAAGAGGCAATTAATAGGGATCGCGTTGTAGGTCTGTCCGCCCATCGGTCCGTCAGGAAAACTTTGGCTATAACTTGCCATTTATTTTCATTTCTCAATTAGTTTTCGAATTAAAATGCTTATGGCAACCAGTACATGAGGATGCCAAGCTCGATATCAAAACTGTTGGAGTTTGCCCCTTTTTGTAAATGGATTTTGGTTTAAAAATAAATTCCGACAAAGTATCCGAGGGCAACCACCTTGTTGTATTTTTGCAGGTGGGTCACCCAAAGATTAACATTGCGTTGTTGAATCATATGGGCCCAGGAAAGTTATAAGACGAACTCTTTAGAAAAACTTCGCTATATGATTTAGTGTAAATTTTGTATTCATAGCGCAGGGCATTCTTTTGATCCCATGGTCATAGTTTCAACAACTTTCGAACAGGATCACTAGATGAAGTTATACATGAATACCAAATATGAAAGTTCTGTGTCATATGGTTTCCGACAGTAATGTGTTTTCTTTTTAATTGCATTTCTAAAACACATTTTCTTATCCCGTATTATACATGTACGTATTCAAACAACCATGCTACTTTGATCAATATAGGTAAGGGGATCATTTCAGTGACGTTTGGTCAAAATCCAGAGTCAGCGTTTTCAGAACATAAGATTTGAAATGATTGACACATCACAGACAAAGTACGCTACGTACAACAAAGACCGGTCACAATAGCTCACTATTGGAATCATACACTTAATGCAACCATCATAAAATAAATATTGTCTGTTGCCCCAGCCGCGACCCAAAAAATGTTACTGCCGTTTTCACGCGATTTCGCAGACTCATAACAGAAAATAAAACTGTATTTCAGCAGCTCTAACCAGCTTTTACCAATTATAGTTATTTAACGATCTGTTATCATGTTCGTGCAATTATTCTGTATCAACAATAGGACGAAGTATTTTTCAAAACTACCAAAAGCACGAAATTAGGTCGAATCCTTATTTATAGATTATAATTTATTGAGTCGACATGATCTGTCTCTTCAAAGTAAAACCACCGCATGAAAAGTATACCGGCATGGTACTTTGAAAGGTAAGCCTATTGATATTATCCCGGCCTCGCTACGGTTGTCATACGATTTGGTGTCCAATCCGAGACTGTATACCGGGACCGTGTTAACATAACGTTTTTGATTTTTCCGGTTCATCATGATTTTTCGAGGTACACCGACGACATATTACAAGGACGCACCGGGTATACACCGGGACAGTGATATATCAACTGAGTAAAGGGAAAGCCCTCAGGAAGCACAAACTGTTGGCAGAAGATAGCAGGCTCGGTTTTTTAACATGTTCTACAATGGTAATGAAAGATGTAACACCACTGACGCCCCAAGCGCATCGGGACTATATTTTCAAACATCAGAATTATATATACTTTCCTTAGGCTTTTTCAATCAACGTGAAATAGCTGTACGGGTAATAAAAACAATGCAGACTTTCCATTCAAAAGGCAAAATATAAATACAATTTTGCCTAGATTACATAATATTTAAAAAGAAAATTTAATTATGTATCCTTTTACACATGTATCCCATCTTGATATGAAACACACAAAAACATGGAAATTAGGAAGCTTAAATTTAAAAGTATCTTTATCTTCGTGTGCTTTTAATAATAGAATACATTCTTGTCTACATTCTATATCGAAATAGGGTGTGTGTCTGTTACAAGTACGTACATAATTAAAAGATCTTAGGCGTACACGTGTGTACTAGTATGTATATTTTTAGTTGATAGGTGTTAATTTCGTCTCTATATAAAAGTATTTAACTTCGTATATCACAAACGGATGTCGTGGACCGTGAGTCTACATGTAAAGTTTTACAAAAGTGTCAAACATTTATACTCAAAAAGAACAAATAAGGGTGTGATTTAAACTATTATGAAATAGGTAAGTGTTACTTCAATATCAACGAAGACGAATGGTTTCAAAATACGTGCACCGTCTTCCTTTTGCTTCGATAAGATTATTCGAGCGTATGTATTAGCAAAGCTTTATTGTACGATGCGTTTTGCATCAGAGGGTTATATCATAATTATTTATAAATTTCATATAATGTTTATACATTTATTAGTATACAAGTAGTACAAGTATTAATGCCTAAATATTAAGCATAAAGCAAAGTTTACACCAAAATATACCCATGTATTGTAGTGGCACCATTAGTAATAGCCGAAAGCAACCAGCTGATGCTGATGCAGACTAAAACACGGAAACTGCCAGAACGTGTGATTACCGTGGAAACCAACAGACGAACAATTACGCGGGGATACTGTACAGTCTTGTTACTGAGGTTATCATAATTTGCATGACTTCGACGTGTAGAAGTGTGATTAAAATATAATTTATTTTCAAAAAGTTATTAGAAAAACAAAAGGGCCCAAAGGGCCCTGGGTCGCTCACCTGAGGAAAAGGTCAAAAGTCACAGTGGAGCCATTTACAGAGGACCACTAATGTTGTCCACCAAATATTGGTAGAGGACCTCTAG
>Ga0224511_10004356_pt1 | contig 10666 bp, 5 predicted proteins | sample SF_May12_sed_USG_2_FD_169988 | JGI IMG/M metagenome (GOLD analysis project Ga0224511, IMG submission 169988) | Sediment microbial communities from San Francisco Bay, California, United States - SF_May12_sed_USGS_8_1 | ecosystem: Environmental > Aquatic > Marine > Sediment | place: USA... | reverse complement strand
TCTGGGCTCGATGCTGAGCCAATCGAGTCCCGCAACGAACTTTTGCACATTTTGATGTCTAAAAACAGTCATAATGACACATAATTATATATTATATTTTAAAACATCATTTTACGATAATAACTTACATAATTACCATTGTTATCATTTAAAACATACAAGTACGGAGGCATCAGTGTTATATTCTTCCATTATTTCATAATTTCTTATTTTATTATCCTATTTTAAAAACAAACAAACTTAAGAGTTGTTGAAACAATTCACGACCTGGTGGACATTGTCCATTAGAGCACTCTCGGGAAAGCATCGAGTCTCCAGTACACGGAAGGCCGCTACCGGAAGGGGCCGGCGCTGTGCATGTCCGAGTCGTTCGCTGGATGCCTGTGCCGCAGATGGCTTGGCAGTCAGTCAGGTTGGACCAGTTGGACCAGCCTCCGTCTGCCGACGATGCAATCATACAGTTTATAACAAATAAAGGAATACTTCGTGTATATATTCAAACCCGTGCTAAGCAGCCAACAAAGGAAAATACACAAAGTGGCTGCTAAGCCGGCTGCTTGAGTATTAGTACAAAATTAACATTTGGGAACATTCGGTTTGGCTACTTAAGACAGGTTGGCTGCTTCAGACATGTTTGCTACTTAGTACATACTTGTGCATGCGCTATGCACCGTTCCACAAATTTTTTAACTCCGCCCAAAGCGGTAGATTTGCTTTGATCTTGTGAAGGCTTGTGAAGGGGTCTTTCTTTTGTGTTTTCTAGGTCAGATTGTCACCTGACAATTTAATCCCAATCTATTGGATTAAAATTGACCATGTACTGTTATAAATGATAATGATTGACATTTGCGGAACGGTCCATTCATATGTAGACTTGGACATTTTTAATTGAAGGAGGAGTACAAAAGCTAATTGCCAAATATCGTCAGTTATTTTATGTTCAAAAACAAGCAATCATGTTGAAATCACACCATGGTTTGTAATAAAACATAACACACATTGGCAATTAGTCATTAATTAGCCAAAACAAGTCTTCACGCGGTCGAGCAGAACTCTTAACATACCAATGTCGCATTCCGGTAGCGTGCACTTCTCAAATGACGTAGCCGCGCCCTCACAAGTTTTTCCGCCATATTGCGGTGGCGGGTTACTGCACATGCGGGTGGAGAAAGCCACGCCCAGACCACACGTGACACTACACGTGCCATGCATGGTAAAGGCGCTCCATCCGCCGTCTGAATGTGTTAATTAAGTAATTTTTTTAATCTGTAAAAACTCAAAAGTATCTTTTTTTCTACTTCAGTTTTCGTTGTAGTAGACTTAAAACGAGTATGTCTGATTATATCAATTTCTTTTAAAAAAAATTTTCATGAAATGATCATCAAGAAGACACAAAAGTTAGAGGCCCGTTTAAACACTTATGTCAAAATTCGACTTTATTCTGAAGTAAGTATTCTACTGAGAAGTAGGCAAGTCCGTCAGGTACATAAGTCGTGTACATTTAGGCCAGTCATCCTGTATAAACTGATGAAAGTGAAAGCCCTCGGAAAGCACAGCCTGCACGAGAAAACAGCAGCCTCGGTTTTATTGAAGCCGTTCATCAGTAGTAATGAATGATGCCACACCACTAACGCCCCCTAGCGCATGAGCGGAACTCCATTTTCAAATGTAAGCAACATACATGTACACTCCATGATCTCTGAGGACCAGAAAAATATGACTACACAATGATGTAGAAAAAACCGAGGCTGCTATTTTTCTCATGCAGGCTCAGTGCTACCTGTGGGCTTTCCCTTTTCTCGGTTGTCCCCTCCTTTAAATGTTATTCAGTCATATTGTTGACATAAAAATACCAACACCAAACGTTTTTTGGTGTTACTGTCAGTAAAAATAAAGTTGTTAACCTAGTAATGAATATGGTGTTTTTGAGGTATGTTCCATGCTTAGATTTTTATAGATTTGTTACGTGTTATAACCAATAAGTATACGATGTTAAATTAAATGGTTTCATTTTTGTTGCACATTTTTAAAGGTTAGGTACATATTGTTTATTTTTTATTGACTGACTGGTCTAATTCCATATTTAATCATACCATAGAAGTAACACATTAACGAATAAGCGGTAGCAGTCAACACTTTTCGGCACGTATAGTGTAAAAAAAACAACCGAAAGTCTTTTCTTACCTATAGGACAGTGACCGAGATTACATACAGCAAAATCACTGCTATTTCCCTCACACGGACGGCCGCCGAGGTCAGGGGACGGACTGTCGCACGCCCGGTGGCGGAACGTTACTCCGGGGTCACAGGAAGTACTACAGGGTGTCCACGGCGCCCATTGTCCCCATTCGCCATCTGACAAATTGTGATTTGTTTTAATGACACAAAGTCAAATTTATAACGGCCTTAAACCAAACAAACCATTTGTTTCGAGCTTATTTCGTTATTCAGCATAAAATGCTATGGTGCCATATTAAATATTTATAATATAGAATTGGTTGGGCCCTGACTCCAGGTGTCATTTGAAAATAAGAAACAAAAAACTATTATAGATAGTGTAGTTTTATAATCAGACATAACAGATGTTATATCAAATTACGTCGCCCAGATTTGTCTACGACCTTATTAAATCGATTGGACAGTTGCCTACCTGCCAAGCATGATCATTTATAACAGTTCATGGTCAAATGTAATCCAATGGATTCGGGTTTATTGTCAGGTAACAAAGCGTACTTATCACACGAACAAGAGAAACTATAGAGAGGGGAGGAGATTTTTGCGAAACTGTGCATTAAGCAGTAAATCAGATCTCTTCTCCCCTGAGATATGCGCACGGAAAAAGCAATCAATCCTTAAATACTCACTCACCAACTGGGCACTGTTCCATCTCACAGGGCTGGTAGTCCGTGTTTGCTCCACTACAGGGCACACCGTTAGCCAGGTAGCAGAACCGTGACCGTGCACTTTGACCCGGTCCGCACGTGACGTCACAGCTGGCCCACACAGTCCAACCACTCCAGACACTGACTTTTAAAGTAACATTTTCATTAACAACTAGTCAGTAGAGTGTATTCAAAATGAAGGGAAAAAAGCAGAGACAAGTTACTGAAATATTTTGCAATCACGGGTCACCCATACAAAACCTAAGGTTAAAGGAGATATTCCACGATTAAACACGACAATAAATATACATTGGATACTATTTGATTTTACACCAGACAGGGAGCGCAACGTACTGCATCCACATGTGTGCAGTAAGTACCGAGAAAACAGTATATAATCAAAATGGCGAAAACTAGCCATATTTTGTTGTTTTTTGCGGAGGTTAACACAGTATTCTATATGCCTTGAACGACTCACACAAATCCCAAAACAAGTTTTTACCGTAACAATTCTCAGTTTGTGTCGCACTGCCAACGCAATCACTGCCGCCATGTTGAGGGGCGGGGTGGTTACAGTGACGTTGTCGTGACGTCACACCGGTTCCCATGGTAACGCTGCACGCACTCCAGATCCCCCAGTTTCCCCAGTCACCGTCGACTTGTATGTGTAAATATACTGATGTCACCAAATTGATTAACATTGAATGTGTAATGTAATGTGTAATTTATAACTTACGACAAACAATGAAAGAAAGGTGTGTTCCTATTCACGTGTTTATGTTTTCACGTTTATTTACACAAATTGTTGTATCGTACTCATTTGACATTTCCGCAACTGTCAATCATGATCATTTATGACAGTACATGATCAATGTTAATCCTATAGATTAGGCGTATATTGTCAGGTGACAATCTGACCTAGAAAATACAAAAAAAAGCATACTTCCTGTAATTTGTGATAAACCTTATTACAAGATCGAATTAAATCTACCTCATTGGGAGGAGCTTGAAAATTGCGGAACTATGCATTACATGTAGTTGTTTTAATGTTACAAAAATAATTATTTAATATCAATTCTGGTAACATCAAGCATACTTTTGCAATAATCATGACAAGAACGGGTCAATGTCTGAGTGTGTTCCTGAAGATCTGTGCCATTCGTTGCCCCCGTGCAGTGGTTTATTGTAACAGAATGGTGTGAGAGGTTCCCATGGCTCGCAGTGTTGTGCACGTGTTCGCAGGTGCGTGTCCGCGTGTGTTGACCCGTCATTCTTGACTGACCGGGCAGGCATGTGCCGTTACATTCAGAATATGGCGACCATACCGACCACATGTAAGCTGCAGAAGTTAATATTTTTGTGTACTATACATATGTAGAACTTAAAACATACAGCTAAAAAAACGTTTTTGACGATAAGATTGCGAATAAAAAATGGGGTTATATTCCAACCATGGTTTGTCATTAGTCATTTTCTAATCCTTAGTAGTCACCATTTACAACGATACTTTTCATATTTTGTTTTTATATTTAAAATTGTAATATATTTTTTCTGAAGCTTACCATCGACAACGTGACCTAATCATTACTGTACACTGAAAACGTCCTTAACGTGTATACACTGTTACCTATGTGACACATATAACGTGTGTTATGATATAAAACGTTAAAATGTACTGAAGAGAAAAGACATTTTGAAATTACGCCAGCAGCTGAAAAAAGACTTTAAGATGCCGAGGCTACAGTGGAAACTTCCGGAAACAATTATAATAAGGCAGAATATGAACAGAGTAAGCACACTACAGAATTGGAACAAGAAAGGGAAAATGGTAATGAAACCAACTATTCTGATTGACTTAAAACATCCGTCCAATATGCCGTCTATAATTCAGAAAAATCTACCAGAACTGCACTTATTAGGAAAAAGGTGTTTGATGAATGTAGTCGGAGCGTAGGAGACCCACACTTGTGCAAAAAAATAAACAACAGGATCGTGCAAAGAGGTGGCCGTGTACATATTTAATGCCTTAATATGGTGTATAATTAGGCCATGCCAAATCGGTATTCTGTTTAGCGTCCGCGTGCGCGTAGGTTTTAGAGTCCTCAGTCCAATAAAAAAACAAATTGGTTGGTGAAATTTTCTTATATAATTCCGATGTTCCGGGAATCAGAAAAAATATTACTATACTTTAACTAAAACTATAAACATGCATGTACTTCCAAGTACTTTTTACTAATATTAGGTTGGACATGTTAATATTACATGTACTTACGTTTATGCATATTTTGCAACATAGATCTCCAAAGTATTTTGTCTCACGTGCCATTTATATACTGTTTAATTCTATTATGATACTATTAACAGTGTAATATAGATCATGCCTTGGTTCATGGTACATGACACTGTTATCATTATACATAATTGTATAACAAGTACTGTCCATATACATGGACAGTAATAGTCCACATTGTATGGAAGTATAAGTATTCTCATTATAATTGATTTACGTCACAATTACTTCGAACTTACCAAAAAGATATATGTTGTGACAATATTTTCATAGCTGTGGCATTAATACAACACATATTTTACGTGAAAAACACATTTTATATTACACCATATGTTTTTTAAGTCATACTAAAAGTAGTCAAAGTAAGTATTTCAGACCAATGTTTCATATTATAATGATGTTTTTTTCCATTAAATATATAAATAATGCATTGTTTTTGTCGTAAAACATTTGTGTTTTCGTTTTCAGTTTGTGTGTTTTTGTGAATAGGTACCTAGATTTATCAAACTTGAGTTGACGCTTAACAGAATCCCAATTTGGCATGGCCTTATGCAAGTGATTAGCGCCACATTTAATAGTATAAACCTCACATTATTAAACAACGGGTTGTAGTAACGAAACGTTTTCTTTGAATTACCGAGCTTTTGGCCCAATGATTCATGGTGTGTGGGTGTTTGACATTTGCCGCTATCCTTGGCTATATGAACACAAGACCAAATACTTACTCGGGCAAGTTGCAGTGCAGTTGGCAGTTTGTCTATAGTCCGTGCCACAATGCTGGTGCAACGTGGACGTGGCGTTTGCAAAGCATCCACGTGTGCGGGTGTGCGTGCCGATGTTGGAATCAGGACAGCTGGTTCCCTGGCAGGTGCCCCATGTTGTCCAGGCAGCCCAGTGGTACCCGGTTGTTGTGTCGATAAACAACCCGTCTGCAGATGCGCCGATATTTAATTTTATTTTTGTATCCCGTTGATAAGAACAAAAAAACAATAACAAAAGTGATGTCAAATAAACAGTTAAAGAGACTAGAAGCAGACGATATGCCAAAAACAAACCAACAAATAATATATAATTAATGACCTCGATGATGGTAACAGTGCATTTTGTCAACCCGAGGAAACACTGTTGACTGAGGCGCTTATTATACCGAACAAAAGGCGAACTGTCTTGAAATTTCTTTCATTTTATATAATGTTCTATAAATAAATAAATTGTAAACAGTTCACTGATTCTGATATGTGTGCGCACGCATTCAAAGTCTCGTGAGGGTGACATTGTCATGAAACAGTAAACATAATTGTCCTCTGACGTCACAAAAGGCTGTATAGTAAATAAATCACGTGAGGTATTCTAAAACATTTTAATAAATCATGTACGAACCTACCGGCACTCGACAGGCAAACCACTAGAAGAATAATTGATGAGAACGCCGGACTCATTTGAAGAAGATTCTTTAAAGAAACACAACTACTAACTTGAATTCAAATAATTATCAAACACAAAGAGAGGGAATGGCAATAATATTGACAATTCATTATACAATAGTTAAATGCCTTTATCATTACCAGTGTCTGCTGTACTAGGATCCTTTAAGTCACTAATAGCTTGCGATAGTAAAGTTTACATGCGGCCATGGTCAAATCGTGCGATCTCAAAATTTGAATGAATTCATATTTGCCATTTACAGTAGTGGAATTGTAACATCTACTTGACCTACCTTCTTGGGTGATAAGGAGAACATTATTAATGCCTTTGGTTTGTAGCCTGCTCGCTAAGCTGTAATTTGTGCCATGTCCGTCGATTAACATGGTCAAATCAATGTAAAATATGTAAAGCATGTAAAAACTAAATATATATTGCATATTTTGTAGTTCCAAAAAGTGTTTCATTTATCCGAAAAGGACTGGAACCCATTTACGTTTTGCATCGCATTTCACTCGATTGGGTAATAGTTTTGTCTCCTTGTGAGTCAACAAGATACGTTTCCAGTTTTGGAAACGAGCAATCTTGGAGATACTAAAACCCACTTTTTTTTTAATATTTGTAGTTGAAAGATCAAGCTTTGTTACTAAATAAAAATAAATTTGACTTTTCATCCGCAAGAAGTTTTCGGTGGGTGCTAAAGAACATCTTGTATAGATAGAGGTGAGCGGTACCTTATGAATATTTATTTCTTAAAAAAGTGTTGCCTCGTCAAAAAGGGTTCTTGCCTCCTCAACAAGGGGTTAACTCTAATCGTCACGGACATTAACACGTGATACGGAAACTCCGCCCCCTCCAGATACTGGATGTCCTTTAGAAATTACGGAAGTTTTCAAACAATGCCATTTGTGTAACAGACTCCCGCCATATTACAAATGGCTGTTACGTGGTGCAATTGTTTTTAAGTATGCGTAGGTCATAACTTTAACGTTTAATAGTACTTAAGCCAAGTCAGAGTTTTTGGAGGTCAAAACTACCTTCACACATGCATGCAACTGCTAATTTTAGGCAGACAAACATGAACGCGAAGACGCACATTTAACAGGGAAAAAATAGGTCAAGTTCATCCCTCACCGACCCTCTGATTGATTCAAATCAACATAAAATATAACAGATAATTGAAAACACTACCTAATCTAAATAAAGTGGCGCTCGAACACTCTAAACACTGGCACAGACAAAATAATCTGGAAATGGTACATAACCATTAACTTCAACTTTGTCTCAAACCTATCATTAAGTTACCATTTTGAGCCAACTGCAAAGCCTAAAAAGAAGGCGATATGGCGCATGGTAACGATTTCGAACGAAAGGTGTTCTGGCTCTACCGGAAAGGCTAAACTTAACCCGTTACGCTTATAACATACATCACGCTTTGTTCCAAGTTAAGTGTTCGCTAACATCTGAACAGTGTGAAGAATAAGTCAGTAGCGTATGGAGAAGATGGTAATTTCTGTGCTTTAAGTTAGTTGTGGTATTTTTTGCCTTCTTAATTGTACTTCCGTTGTTTGACAAGTGCGTACAATAAAACAAATTAACCTACTTTAACAGTGTAATTAATAGCCTTTTCTAGTGTGAAAATATAAGAAAAAAACTTAAGTTCATTATGCCAAAACGCAGTTTACACCAGTTCTCATAGATATTACACATTTATCTCTTGTTTTGTCAAAGTTTTATCAAACTCAAGATTAAAACATCTTTTATTTCGTAGTCATAAGTGTAAATGTATGTAAATTAAAAAAATTATCATCAAATAACTTTGAGCTCTAGCGGCTTTGAGGTGAACATTGCACGTGAATGTTAGCTTGACTTAACTAACGTTGTCATTTATTTTAACTTGATAAAAAAGATCCGCCCATGCGCTGTGTGTTATGGTGGTATTGCTTTTGTTTAGCGACGCATTCGGGCTTGGTCCATTCGGCGTCAGGGCATACATATATTTAGTTTCTATTAGTGGTTCATAGTGCAAAATAGCGCCCACCACACATGACAAACCAGGTTCTTTAACGTGCTCAGTGTAAAGCACTGATGCACGGGAGCAGTTTTCTTGGAAAGAACCAGTACATATCTCCTTTTTGTAATTTTAGTTGGAGTGGGGGGATCGAACTCGCAATCCCTGGGTCGGCATTCGAGTGTTTTATCACTGAGCCAAATCCCCTCGCTCTGTGCGGTATGATGACTTTCATTGCCATTTTATAGCTACAACAAGAGCCGGTCGGAACCGGGTAATGCTCCCCGAATAGGCTTTGGACACAGGGAAGTGAAGTAGTTTGTTAAAAGTAGTTGTAAAATCCGACTTCAAACAACAAAGTTATGGGCTGGAAACTATTTTCCTGAAAGGTCATACTGTGACCTTAACCTTCAAGGTAGCGACCCAAATGTTGTGCGCGTCACGTCGTCTCAAAATGGTGATAATTTATGTAAAATAGTTTTTAAATAGGACTTCAAATAACAAAGGTATGGGCCGGACAAAATTATGCTGAAAGGTCATGCTGTAACCTTGACCTTCATGGTAGCGACCCAAATGTAGCGCGCGACACATTGTCTTAATATGATGATCATTTATGTCAAGAAATAGTAAAATCCACTTCAAATAACAAAGTTATAGGCTGGACACGATTTTTCTTTTAGCTCTTGCTGTGACCTTGACCTTCAAGGTAGCAGCCTAAATTTGCACTTGACACGTCGTCTCAATATGGTGATCATTCATATGAAATAGTTGTAAAATTCGACTTCAAATCTCAAAGTTATGGGCCGTAAACAATTTTGCTAAAAGGTCATGCTGTGACCTTGACCTTTAAGGAAGCGACCCAAATGTTTCGTGCGACATATCGTCTCAATATGGTGATCATTTCTGTGAAATAGTTTTGAAATCCGACTTCCAATAACAAAGTAATAGGCCGGACACGATTTTGCTGCATAGTCATGCTGTGACCTTGACCTTCAAGTTAGTGACCCAAATGTTGCGCGCGACACGTCGTCTCAATATGGTGATCGTTCCTGTGGAATAGAAGTAAAATTCGACTTCAAATCACAAAGTTTTTGGCCGGACACGATGTTGAGCGCGACATGGCATCTCAATATGGTGATCATTTCTTTGAAATATTTTCAAAACCTGACTTTTAATAACAAATTAATAGGACGGACACGATTTTGCTGCAAGGTCATGCTGTGACCTTGACCTTCAAGGTAGTGACCCAAATGTTGCGCATGACACGTCGTCTCATTATGGTGATCATTCCTGTGGAATAGTTGTAAAATTCGACTTCAAATCACAAAGTTATAGGCCGGACACGATTTTGCTGCAAGGTCATGCTGTGACATTGACCTTCAAGGTAGCGACCCAAATGTTGCGCGCGACACGTCATCTCAATATGGTGATCATATCTGTGAAATATTTTCAAAATCCGACTTCAAATAACAAAGTTTTTGGCCGGACACGATTTTGCTGCAAGGTCATGCTGTGACCTTGACCTTCAAGGTAGCGGCCTAAATGTTGTGCGCGACACGTCGTCTCAATATGGTGATCATTTCTGTGAAATATTTTCAAAATCCGATTTCAAATAACAAAGTTATGGGCTGGACACGAGTTTGCTGCAAGGTCGCGCTGTGACTTTGACCTTCAAGGTAGGGACCCAAATGTTTTGAGCGACACGTCGTCTTAACATGGTGGACAATTCTGTAAAATAGTTTCGAAATCCGACTTTAAATAACGAAGTTATGGGCCGGACACGAATGGGACGTACGGACGTACGACGTATTATGCACCCCGAAATTTTTCGGAGAGCATAATAAAACCGAGGCTGCTGTTTTTTTCTAGTGCAAGCTATGCTTCCTCAAGGTTCATTTATTACAGATAAATCTTACTCAAATATCAATAAAAAATATACCCAGTGGTAACGTTGTTGTTGTTGTTTAAATAACGTTTTTAATGTCCCATTTAACTGTAAGTACACTAAAGTAATACATATTTATATCATGCAACTTATTTTTCTGACTTCGTGTTTGTTAT
>Ga0224511_10004355_pt1 | contig 10666 bp, 3 predicted proteins | sample SF_May12_sed_USG_2_FD_169988 | JGI IMG/M metagenome (GOLD analysis project Ga0224511, IMG submission 169988) | Sediment microbial communities from San Francisco Bay, California, United States - SF_May12_sed_USGS_8_1 | ecosystem: Environmental > Aquatic > Marine > Sediment | place: USA... | reverse complement strand
ACTTAGTGTACAAAGACACTATGTACACATTTACTGTTTGGCAATTACTCATAGGGAAACGAGTAGAATTTACTGGTTGCAAGGTTTAGACAACGCATAATAGGCCTGTCAGTTTATATTTTGACCTTCAAAAAATTGCAATATAATTTATTTTACGATTAATATTGATTTTATGCATTTATAAATATTATCTCAAAAATGTAGAAAAATCTAAGCATGGGAAATAAGAAAATAATAAGACTGTTTTATATAAATTTTCATTTAGCGTTATTGTGACACCATACATAAGTATATTGTTAAACATCATTCACATGTGTGACATAAACATTAGATCCTACTCAGTGTGGGCTATGTAGGCACATGGAAGTATGGTAGCACATGAACACATTAAAATATAATATCAGTAATTCATTTGCAATAGCAAGCGTTACTGACTATTGATACGCTAATTAAGCATCTATAGAATTTTACTACACAATTAAAAATAGTTTTGCAGAAACATGTGTTTTTCATTTACTTAACAGTATATTGCTTGCAGTTTTCAGAGATATGTCAAATTAGGTATCTTGACAACAAATTGTTTACATGTTCAAAAGTATTGCAATGGGGCATATAGCAGTCAGTATGTCAGTCACAGGCTTTGGGTCGTTTTCTGTGTCTTGTTGGTTTGTCCGCATATATTTTTTCGAGTTTGTACAACAAACTTCTTTTACACTTGTTATGTGATTGAGATGAAACCTGATAAATATGTGGCACGATAGTTCACTGTGACGTATAGTAACGTGCTTTAGAAGAAAGAACTACCCGGGTAGCTCAATTGGTAGATCACCTGACTTGCAGGGTTCGTGGTTTCGATCACCGCCATGGGTAAATGACTTCTGGCCTGTGTACAAATGGCAATATCGGCGGGATTTACACAGGTCTGCCATGGAATTGCTTTAGTTGATGTAACAATATTTCTAAGAAATTCGAGGACTAATTTCAAACTGGTGTGTGTACGACGTTGAGTTCATTGTGATGAGTAGAAATGAACCTACGACAAAAATGTGAGCCCGGGTAGCTCAGTTGGTAGAGCACCAGTCTTGCAAGCAGAAAGTCGTGGGTTCGATCCCCTCCCTGGCTATATGACTTTTCCAAACTATCTACTTATGTAATCTTCTAATTGTAGATGTGCAAGGCATAATAATTCAAACAATACAGATTAAAATTTACAATAAAAGGATAGGACAAATTCTACATAAGTGCCCTTTCCACTGTTGCCATACACATATGTATCTGCCACTTACGACAGTTTCAGCTCATATTTCCAAGTTCAGGAGTGCATATGCATGGAAATTTATCTACATCCAATTGACAGGGGCTGGGCACTTGCCAACAATAAACTCATGTCGTTGAAAATAGATTTGCCCTTCGCAAATTGTTCATGCAAACAGACCTATGATACACTTAACTAAAATTACCAAATGGAGATATATACTGATTCCCGAATAGAAAGGAATGACCGAGTGTGTTAGCTGAAAGCAATACCCCCACTCCACCCCAAATTTAGTGTCATAAGGATGTACCCGCCAACACAGAATTATGGGGTATGGGATGTGACATCACTGTCAAACTGACACAGGCTATGATTCCGTCTTGGAATAGATTACAAGTTTAAATTGTTGATAATGACATATTAAACGTTTACTAAACAAGTCAAGTCGTAAACTGTTTTATTACTTAACGTAATCAATTGCGTTACAAATAATTTTATTTGTATAGATATGTTAGAAATGCATGTACACATTAGCATCGTTTGATTTTAAAACAACAAGACAACAAGTGTTCTTGCATTAAGAGGATACGGCAATCTGTTCATTTTGTTTACTAAACAAGTCAAGTCGTAAACTGTTTTATTACTTAACGTAATCAATTGCGTTGGCAATTAATTTAGATTCTTCATTTTGCAGACTTATACCTACTTTTTATTCCGTTGAATGATTCCAGGAATTACGTTTACCAGGCAGCGTATCGGTCCAGCATCGTAGATTGGAGCTAATTAAAATAAATAAGCTGAATCCTTCTTCTGCATCAATCCTCACCATCTTAAGTATTTAGTGGTGCTGGCGATTTCAAGATTAGATTTTAATTTAACTTGATAGCAAACTAAACTTAATGAAGGGTTGTATAATCTGTCGTATGTGTACAGAAATCACAATACACCCATTTGAGTGCTCGACAGTGAGAACAATATATTAATCCGAAAAAAAAGAAAATCCCTGAGAAAGCATAGCATGCATGAGGACAAAAGCAGCCTCGATTTACTAAAGCTGTTCATCAGTTATAATGTTATAAAGTTATAATGGAAAAATCAGGAACAACCTCACATTATAGATGTATGACATACCTTACTATAAATAGTAACCATTTTACGTTGAATAAAACTTAATACGGGATTTTAAATGACGGGCATATAGAAATGATGTGCCAAATAGTGGTTTTCTACTTCCGGGAGTGCGTATTGGCAAACGATCGATTTCAGGCGCCGACGTTAACGACTGTTTATAAGCAGTCCACATTCAAATAAAATAGCAATAACATTGAAATAAACTGACAAACATACCTTCTTATCAACCATCTGTACTTTACTCGGTTAACACTTCATTAAAATGCATTTATTGCGGATAAATGTCACATTATTCATAACATGTTCATCACAGCTATGTGTTTGTAAACAAAACATTCAATGACGTCATTATATGTGACGTCATTTGGCGTTTGGAACCTAAGAAACAGAAAAAAACGAAAACCGTTTATTACCTCCCTTAAAGTTAATGCATTTTTGTTTAAACGATGACTGTTTGAAACCCTTTGAAGATATGTTATACCTCGTATAAGGTATAAACACGGGGCATACAAATGAGACGTAATACACATGTTGTTGATTTTATCAAGTATGATTAGAGGATGTTGGCGCGTGTAACAGGTTCAGAGGAAGCAAAGTGAAAATCACGCGTACATGTGTCTCTGAAGTCGTGGATTTCAACTACTCAATCACCATTTTATTACATACCTTACTATAAATAGTAACAAAACAAATTTACTTTGAATAAAAACGAATACGGGTTTTTAAATGCCGGGCATATAAAAATGGTGTGCCAAATACGGGGTTTCTACTTCCGACAGTCATACTATTGGCACACGCTCGAATTCACGCGCAGATGTTAGTTAACGACTTATTATAAGCAGTTCACATTCAAATAACAATCTTACAAAAAAAGAAAGTTAAAATATACTAAGAAACATAGCTTCGTATCAACCATTTGTATTTTAATTCGGAAAAAACTTCACAAAGATGCAATTATGACAGATAAATGTAACATTTATTCATAACATTACGGTCTCATCAGTTTGTTTGTAAACAAATTATTAAATGACGTCATTACATGTGACGTCATTTGGCGGGTATAAGACCCCAATGAAAATAAAATTATACTAGACTCTACGACTTCTTACGAAGTATTTAAGTATTTATTATCTCCCTTTTCAGTTTGAGCAATTTTAGTTTGAGAGTATTGGAATCCTCTGAAGATATGTAATAAAAAGGTTACAACACGGCTATGGTATGCCCTCGGGCCAATACTGCCGACGGTGTGCCAATACTGGCCCTTGGCATACCATAGCCGTGTTATAACCTATAAATATATTAATCAATCTAATTGCATTATATTTTTCACGGTGTACGACTATGCATATAGTAATGCACGAATATTTAAAAAAATATAACTAAAAAGTACCTAGGGGAAATAGAAGTAAGAGTACTATTAAAAAACCAATACCGAAAATGCGTATTAACTGCTATTTATTAAGGTAAGTTAAGGTAGGGTAGGGTAATGTAGGGTAGGGTAGGGTAGGGTAGGCCTTTAAGTCACTTAACTTTGTTTCTATTCAGAGTAAAACATATTTACACATGCATTTCATATTTTACATATTACTACATGTTACCACATGATGGTATATTGACATTAAATGTAGAAATGAAAGTTACTCCTTGCTTAAGCTAAATTGCTTAAAACTAATAAACATGTTTTTTGACATTGTACAAATACCTTTTGACGTATTCTACAAAATAGTTCGGTGTAATGTTATTCATTCATTTTGTTTGACGATAAAATACCATTGTTATTGATATATTTTCAAAGTAGTTGATAAAAAGATCGTCCAACCGCTTAATTGTAATACAAATATTACTTCCCTATGCAGTTTTCTTGTTTTATCCTGAAGTGCTTGAAATGATAAAAAACAATAAACTGCGGTTTTTTACTTTAAAGCTGTACATTTGATGCGCAAAACATAAATGACATTTTGTAGTTATAAATAGAGCTTATTTAAACCAGCACAGCTAATCAATACATGACTTGTCAACTATATACAAATTAAGTTTTGTTAATCCATTTAAACATGTGTTTGTATAGTCGAATCGATGGAGAAACATTTTAATTGGATTTTCAGTTACTCCATCAATTGCGTTTCAATTTCAATTATAAATATAGCACTCCACTGCTCTACATTTCTTTAAACTCGATGCTATTTTTTTGATTTCATACTCGTAAATCGCCGTGTTCTCGGATTCCCAATTTGTGTTAGCTGATCCGCATGAAACTTTCCTCATCAATCATTATGATTTAATGTCACGAGAACTTTCCTAGCATTGCGAACCTAAAAAAGCAATGCCTAACAAAGCAAATTAACTCGATACAGTATAAGCCTTCAGATTCAGTACAATAGCTATTGTCAAGAACTGTGTACAAAACAGAATTTAGAACAATTGTCTAACGAGGCAAATTAAGACAGCGACGTCGTATTAAACATTAATGAGAGGGAGGCTGATATTGCTGGATTAAAATATTGGCGTTGTGTAAACTAAATACATGTTTACTATGGACCAAAATAATGTTTTTCATCCCAAATGATCGGTTTATTTATTTTTATTAATTTGCTAAGAATAAGAACGCATTTTCAAAAAACGCTTAATTGCCCGTTTGACCTCCTTAACAGTGTATGCTTGAATGATTAAAATGTGTGTAATAAAACTTTGATACTTTGTTTACGGAACGCCGTGTGTGATTAAACTTTAACCATACGGTCACTAGACAGTCACATATGTCTGTGTTTTCACTATGCGTTTGCTTAACAGCAATGGAATTATTTGTTCGTTTCCATTCTTATCCTATTACAAAACTTGTTACAAGTCTACCGTCATACAGCACATATAAATATTAAGACTTTCATCATCAACACTATTACTTGCGTCAAAAATGATTGTGTCACTATTTGAACAAGTATGGCTACCAATACTTGTGTCCTTCCCTTAGAGAAAAAATGCTTATTACAAATATTGTTTACGAAAAACACATAGGGTTCAATCGACTAACTAAATGGTTATTAAATTAAAAAAGGAAAGTTTAAGCTAGATAAAATAGCTTACTTTGAATTTAGCACCATGTTTTGTTGATTTTGTTCTGCTTAAAAATATCTGTCGATGAGTTTTCTTCGCAATGTGCCTACTTCATAGTTGTATTAATTGAAATACTTATTTATAATTTAGATGTTTTCTATGCCGTGTTTTTATACAAACACTCTAGTAGTACCACCGCCTACCCTAGAAAAGAGTAACTGACACGCAAATCGTGCAGCACGCATCAACGATAGACGAGGTTCTCTTGTCCATTATTGTATCATATATCACAATATATGTTAGGCTAATATAAAAAGACAAAGCAAAGCGGGGCTGATATTGAATTTTAATCCCATCTTTTTGTCTCTTGTAATTGTTGACGTGCGTGTGTAATGACAGGATTCAAACAAAATAATGATAGATGATTTTTGTTTGTTTCAGCAGTTACGTATAAAGTTTCATCGTGTTGTCACGGAAGTTGGTCGTCTCATGAGTGACAAGACCAAGAGATAAATCCAAACCAAAATCTTTCTTCTACTACAACAAACATTGTTGTTATCGTTTATTTCAAATGTAAGGATGAAAATAAAGGTTTTGTGAGTAAACGTGGTTCATTTACATGTCATTAAAAATCAGTTTTAACAGAAAGGTATGCGTCACTGTGGTATCAACACTTATCAACATGTCAGAAATAACAATACACTTTTCAATCCAAATAAAGGAACGCGTATTTATAGTTTAAGGTATGAAGCTGAAGCTTTTTTATATTTGATTTATCACACATATTTGCCCTTTGTCGGTTAACAGCATGTCCAAACTGTTTTTAGCAATACAAGGGAGAGAACTTGAACGCACTATTCTGAGTAAGTTATGAATGAGTTGTCTACCTGCCAAACAAACATATTCATTAAATAAACAATGTTAACATAAAATGTAGTACAATTATTTACATAATAATCACAACTTGTTTAAAGTCTGTAGAAAGTTAGAGACACTGATATAACCATGTATTACCGACGAAATCACATATAAAATGAAGTTGGTTTACAAATTAGATGAAATTATTTTACCACAACAAAGTTGGTGTACACATCATTTAGCATGTGATATGTGCAATACACGATTGAAATCTGCCTATAACTAATTACGAACTATATGCCATTTGTTTAAATGTATATATTTAAACATTGTTGCTTTCTTTTCAAACAATATATTAATGACAAATATAATTGGACAAGATGTTAAATTGTTGCCGACCCTGTAGACAAAGTCAAGTATTACATCATCATGACAAAAGACGAAAGCAACCGGCAAAACAAGAAACACGTTGAAGGGGAAACACCATTGGAACACAAATAACAATTTTTGCGCATGAACTATTCTAGGGAGGTTTTATGTTAATATTATTAAATGGTTGTGTGTTGTTGTCGTTGTTTTTTGTCTTCAAAACCTGCAGGGTAACAGTCTTGGTACGGTGAGTGGTGACCGTTTGGGGGTTCAATCAGTCTTCTTTCTAGATCTAGTCTGGTAACTGTTGTGTCGAAGATTGAAACTGAAATATGAAAATAACACCATAACGTTTTGATGCAAGGTAGTTAGTGGCCCTAACTTACATTTGTAGGTATTTCCCTTTCATCAGTTTAATACACATATATGTCAAAAAGCCTTAACGTTGCATTATTGTGTGACTTTTTAAAGACACCAAAAAACGTCAAATGCTTAACATTTGTGTTACATTACCAAACTGAGGTTCTATACATGCATGCATTAACATGGTTACATTTTTACACAATACCGTACTGTACATTAAACAAGGGTTAGCGCCACAATAAAGCTTTTATATTTAAATATATATACATGTATTTTTTAAACAAATAGATAACACATTACATAAGTGTGTATCTCGTCATCTCCTGCAGTAATTAACCAAACATTTCGACCGACAGCTTGACTACACCGCATAATCAAAAGACCTTATATAAATAGAAGCGATTTTCAAAGAACGAATGTTGTAAACAATGTAAATATGTCAAGTTTAAGGGCACCATGACAAAATAAACCGTACAAACACCAACACCATGACGCAACAAACATTTAGAAAAATCTTCCTTTTTTGTTTTTCGGATGTTTCTGATTATATTTTCTTTTTAAGTTATAATTTCTTAAATGAATTATCCAAAAAATGTTGAGTAACCGCCTTGGTACGGTCAATGACTTTCATTGCGAGTTAAAACTTTACAAATAAATTATCGCTGACTGTCTCATATCAATCAAGTGACCTCTTGTGTTGCATGTGGTGAATAATCTGATTTGTCCTTAAATAATGCATTAACATTTACTGTGGGCGTGGTTTCATTTTTTCTATTACAAAAAGGGTAGGTTTGTATTTACAGAAATTAAAAGTGTTGTGTATTGTATAACAGCAATTACTGCTACCATCAGTAAAACACATGCCCTCAGTGTGCATCTGTAGCAGCGTCTGGCATTTTCATTCTCAATATGTTTACATTAAACACAACGTAGATGCATTTGTTTGTCTGTTTGGATATAACGCATGTCTTCCCACTGATTATGATATATCATGGCGGTCTGGTAACCGTTAATCGCCTATGGATATCAACAGCAACTTGTGAATGGTGTTGAAATAAAATTACACGTTTGAAGATAACAGGAAACTGAGGAAGGATGGTATGAACTCATCAGTTTCATACTTTGAAGCTTACCAATGATTTACAAATTAATAGGAGGTGCAAATTGAATATCTTAACGATAAACAACAAAATTGAAATATCAAGGAGATGTGGACAGGTGGTTCAACTCGTATTAGCATTTTCTTTTATATCGTTTTACCAATAATTTACAGGAAACATCAAAGAAACGAGAAAGTATTGAACAAAACTCCGATGGGAAAAATAGTAAATGTTTATTGGTTTTTAAATTGGAAACCAAAATTTAATTCTGAATATTTCTGTTTTTGTGCAAATGAATGTACCCTCTTCTGGCATTGCCTTATGATGGTTCAGTTAATAACGCACATGTTTGTTAAAGGCTATCGACGCTGTTTGAAGAACAGAACAAAATAATGTAACTATTTATTTGTACTTTGAGCACAGTTTAAATTGACCATGATCCTATGTTTATTATGTTTCAAATTTCATACTTTTGTACGTGTATACATGTATACTGTATATGACGCATCTCATGAGCATATTGTTCGCCTGTGTTTCATTAACAAATCAGAAGATCGATATTTTCAACGGTCAATAGTTTAAAAAAAGATCGACTTTTAAAACATTTTTATCTGGGTTTATATACCTTATTACGTCTATTTCGCAGACAGTCAGGGCATTCACCCAAATATTTTTCTAAACAGTCATTCAACATAATATTTTCCTAGATAACAATTATATGAATGCAGCGTTCGTGCAACGACCTCATAGAACGAGAAATAGGCCAAGTAGACGTTTAAATACACATACGTACTGAGAATGAAGGTTTTTAGAGATAATTAATACATTCTGGCGTATCTTTATAAACGCATTTGTCAAGAAATAACTGTTTTCTGTAACACATGTTGCTCTCCTTTTTAAACAAATTTTGAAGATAAAATGTTGTGAAGAATTTATTTTGAATGTACATGTTATAATTCGAAATAAAACCTCTTATACATGTAACATCATGATATTAGTGTGCATATAAATTTTGTACATAGCGATGTACAGTGTTATATATTAATAAAATATTATTCAACGTTTCAAAATCATCAGAACAAGCCTTCATGGAGAAGTCTGCCCTGGGCGACTTACGTGGATTAGTCTTTATCTTGCAAAACAAATTTACTCAAATTATATTTTATTTTTGCAGTAGGGCCTATATTGCACGGATAAAAAGTTACAAAAAGAACATTAAAAACGTTTCGATATACGTATTGTGTGCAGTATTCTTCATCACATCATGTTTGCTCTAAAGTGCTGCCTCTGTTTAAGCTATCAGTATTCCATTATGTTTATGTGGTAACTCTCTATGTGTTGATGATTGCAATATGCATTATTGGTTTGGCAACTGGTTTAACATGCTTATTAGTGGTTCCAAAAATGTGTCTGTAATTTACGATCGACGTTATTGGTTATGAACGACTATATTTTGTTCATTATATGTGCAAAAATTATATTTCTACAATACAAATTACCGGAATTTTGCATTAAATGTAGGTCTATATTCAAAGAAAACTATACTGAAAGTTGCGTACTAAGTAGGGTATTTATTTTGAAATAATATTTGGTTAAACATGTAATAATACCGATTAGGATATCTGTATCGCGTCGGAAATTATAGATCGCATTCAATTAGGTTTGACGTTATTTCAGCATATTTTAACATATCTGATAATTTGAAGATTGTATGCTTCACCGTTTTCTTGAACTGCAACAAATAATAAAGCCTTTGAACAGTTTTGACCTGCACAAGTGTGACACAACAGCTTTAAAAAGTGCATGTAAGTGATGATGTAGATGTTGCTATAGATCGACATTCATTCTTCACTTGTTTATAACGGTGATACCAGACTAACCCATATTAACATGCTGTAAACCTTACAACTCCATTCTTTATGTCATGCCATCACTTTTACTTTAAACCCTACCTATGAATGTGACATTAGTAAGCATAAAAGCTACGCAAAGCATTGATTTATCGGGCTTCACTTGCAAAACTTAAACCTGTAATATTTACTATGTGATATATGCCTTTAAAGCAGCTGATCCCCAGACTATACTAGAAAATCAAATATTTCAAAATATCTCTTCAAAAACATAGTTGTTAGAAATCAAAATAACGGTTAATCTCTACATATTTTCACTTTTTTTTGCTTTAAAAACAGACAATCTGTTTTTTTTCCATTGGGAAATGCCTACTATACATAACGGCTACTGCGTTAGATGCGTTAGTAACGCAGTAGATTATGCAAAGAAAATCGATGTTTTACCAACGATTCGGTCATCTTTCACAGTTGAATTAAGGTGTCGGTAATAATAGATTTCTCCACTGAACACAATTTGACCAGTATTTACCGATAGATAATTTTATTTCTTTTTCATGTTTTTTATTTTTTTGAGCAACTGGAGCACAGCTGCTTCAAAGAACACGCAACGATAACATCAAACAAGTATTTGCTATATATGGTTATTACTAACATTTTACATCAGACGAACAGTGTCGTGTATATGTATG
>Ga0224511_10004354_pt1 | contig 10666 bp, 16 predicted proteins | sample SF_May12_sed_USG_2_FD_169988 | JGI IMG/M metagenome (GOLD analysis project Ga0224511, IMG submission 169988) | Sediment microbial communities from San Francisco Bay, California, United States - SF_May12_sed_USGS_8_1 | ecosystem: Environmental > Aquatic > Marine > Sediment | place: USA... | reverse complement strand
TGAATCATTCTCTCAACCTCTATTTCGTTTACGTTTTTGAGAATCAACATGTTCAGTTTCACTGGGTAGAGTTCGGCTTCAACGGCTGCTCTAACTCCTTCTATGGCGTCTCTTAGGTTGCCTCCCCTGAGGTTGCGGTACGTTTCAGGGTTTAGGGTGGGAAGGCTTACGTTCACTCGGTTCAGTCCCTTCATCTTTAGGTCTTTCGCCATGGCTTCCAAGAAGGTTCCGTTCGTGGTCATGGATAGATCTCTTAAGCCTCGAAGTTCAGCGATGCCCTCGACGATGTCCAGGATGTCCTTACGAAGGAGGGGTTCTCCTCCGGTTAGCTTCACTCGGGAGATGCCGAGGCTTAAGGCTATCTTGACTATGTGGACAATCTCTTCTACAGACATAACAGTGGAAGGGTTAGTTTCGCCTTCTCTGTGGCAGTAGGGGCAGTGCATGTTGCATTTTTGGGTCACGGAAATCCTTAGATTAAGAACAGGGCGCCCATAACTGTCGTAAATCATTAGGTATCACTATTTTTCGCGGGCATGTTTCAGTATGTGACCCGCTTCGGGCAAAATAAGCTTTTCCAAAACAAGCCTCACAGCCTGCGGAGAGCCGGGAATACAAAAAACAGCCTTCCCCTGATCTGCAACACCAGCCAAGGCACGAGTTAAAACAGCCGCCGAACCAATCTCGTCAAAACTCAGCTTTCTAAACAACTCTCCAAAACCGGGCAAAGTCTTAACCAACATAGGCCTCACCGCCTCGATCGTCACGTCCTTAGGGCTAATTCCGGTTCCGCCGCACACAATAATTGCATCTGCCTCGTCTGATCCCAGGGCTCTGCTAACATTTTTTCCAATCAAAACTTTGTCGTCGGGCACAATTTCCCTAATAACAACACTATGACCAGCCTTCTGTAAGGTTTCAACGATTAAATCGCCGGAAGGATCATCAACGGGCTTTCTCGCCTTGAGGTCCAGATAGCGAGAAGAACTGCAAACGATAACTGCAATGTTCAGTTTCTTAGGTGCCTCAGCTTTGTGTTTGCGGGCGGTTTCGCTCATGTGCCTTCCTCTTTCATTTTCCGAATCACACGTATGTCTTGGATGACCGTGTGAGGATACTGTCCACGCTTATCTTTCTCATACTGCTTGGTCATGTCCCAAACCGTTAACAAAGCCACTGTAGCCGCAGCAAGAGCCTCCATCTCAACCCCTGTCTGAGCCCTAGTCTTAACGGTTGTCTTTACTTCCACCGTAGAATCGTCAACAATCTGTAAATCAACTTCCACGTTGGTTAGGGGCAGAGGATGACACAAAGGAATTAGGGAACTCGTGTTTTTCGCTGCTAAGATTCCGGCAACCTTTGCCACATGAAAGGGGTCGCCCTTCTCAACTTTTCCCTCCCTAATCAACAGTATAGTCTCAGGTTTCAGCTTGATGGCTCCCTTAGCCTTAGCTTCCCGATATATCTCAGGTTTCTCGGTTACGTCAACCATCGACATGTGAATTGTCTCCAACACCAGCTTCGTTATTCATGATTTGATTCGGGCTTATTTGTTTGTTCCCAAAATTCTATGAGTTTTTTGATCATCCTCGCCCTAGGATTCTCTTCATCAAAACGAAAAATGCGAATCCTCCCAAACTTCTTATGCCGAACAAGACCATGATTCTCCAGAACCAACAGATGTTGATTTGTCGTGGTATAGTTTAAGCCAGCTCGTCTAGCGACCTCTGAAATGTTCAACTCCCCAATCTCAGCCAAAATTCTAAGAATTTTCACCCGCCCCTTCGAAGAAAAAACTTCTTCTATCGCCACCGAAATTCACCTACCTCCTTGCATAAGAATCCCACTCAACTCCTGTTCCAAGTCGGAGGCTGGAACCCGGGGCAAACTGATGAGGGTAGTTTTCCCCCGTTGTCCCTCTCCAGAAACCTTTGTTTCAATTACACCTGAGGCAGAAAGCTCCTTGACATACTTCCAAAGTTGAGTGTGACCACGCCTCTCTTCGCCGTATTCTTCGCAAACAATGGCATAAGCATCTTCCGCCTCCCCCATAGACACGTAAGCAGCGTCGGTTTGTTTGAAACGCCTCGCAACACCCAGAAGAAACAACTTTTCATGAAGACTGAGAGAAGAAACCATATCCTTCCGCACAACCGGATAGACGCTAACAACCGCTCTTCGAACGCACTCAGGCGAAACCTCCCGCATTTCCGAAGCGTCAGTGTACTTGCCAGCTCGCCAAAGAAGCTCAATGGCATAACGAGCGTTTCCCCCTTCCGAATAGGCTAATTCGGCGACGAGGATCATGGTTTGGGCTGAGACGGTTCCTTGTCTAAAGGCGAGGTTCACCCGGTCGTTAAGAATGTCTTCAAGCTGCGGTTTCAAGTATTCTTCCAGATGGATGACGTTGCGTTGAAGAGTGCTTCTTGTGCTCGGGTCCAGCTTCTCTAAACATTCTGATTGGCGAAGGATGCAGATGAGGGAAAGCCTTTGAGGAGCCTTGAGGCGTTCTTCTTGGACGCGGGTGAGGTTGTAGAGGGGGTCTGACCCCTCGCTGAGGATGAGGGCTTCCACCTCGTCTAATGCTAAGATCAAATATGCGTTTTCTTCGTCTAGAATCTGCATGAGCGCCTGCAACAGTTCCTCTGCCGAATAGCCGCGTCTTGGAAAGTGAGGATAAAACTTTAGGATGGTTCGTTGAAGAATCATGAAGAGGCTTCCCTTGCATTCGCGACAGTTAACATGAACGTAGTTGAGGTTGATGTTTCGTTTCTCCGCCTCCTTCGTTATGTTCAAACCAAAATGTTGGGAAAGAACAGTTTTGCCCGTTCCAATCTTTCCCAGAATCAAAACCCGTTGCGTCATTTTCCCGGGGCTTTCAAAGGCGAAGCGGAAAAACTGGTCTAAGAGATTGAGTTGAGGTCCTCTGTGAGGGAGGCGTGGCGGAACATAGTTGATGTCAAGTTTGCTTTCGTCCTTGAAAACGCTGAAATATTGAGGCATGAAGGTGGTCCTCAATTCTGAATGCTGAACAACCGAATTTATGGTTTTTGTCTCTTAAAAAGGAAATCCAAGTCTTAGAAAAGCGGAAGTATAAACCTGAAAGCCTAGAAGTCTTCAGTTTTTGAAAAGTTTTCTTAGAAAACAGACAAAAAACTGTTTGAGGAAGCAACTGAACTATTGACTAAGAGGCAATATGAAAATTGGGTAATATTCTCGTTTGGCTATGAACTATGTAAAAGAAAAGCAGAGATGCAATGTAAGGTGCTATGCCATTCCTCGAGAAGAGAGAACCAAAATGGCAACAACCCTGCATATTTGGATCCAAATAGGCGAGGTATGTTGAAAACGAGCTTTTTTTCCCAAAAACCAGTTCAGCTGCAAAAATTAGAAGGGCGAATTCTCTGCAGCTTCGACACTTAGGACAGACTTCAGGCAAAACGAAGGGTCAGCATTAGGGTTAGAGTGGGCTCTCGCACTCAAGATCTCAATCATTGATCAGTGGGGCCAGAGTCGTCATCGCCCACCAAGGCAACATTAAATGCTAATCTAACATAAAAGTGTTTCAAATTCTATACATTGTGAAGCAACTCAATTTGAGCTTCTTTTCTGATGTTGATTTTGAGGATTTTGGTCACTTGCACAATTGACACCAAGATGTGTAAGATTTTAACATTGTATTGAGATAGATTTGCGGGGAGAGAATAGAAGTAGCTATTAGGCTGTAGAAAAATGCTGTAGGTTATTCTAACTAATTCTACATGCATTTAACTGGTTCTTTGATTGTTTGTTTAAGAGATAAAAAGGAGGGTATAGCGCGGTTAGTTGCGGTCTCTAAGCAACGTTTAATAGCTGTAGTATGTAATTGAACGGAAGAAATTACGTGCCATAGGTAGACGTGATTGCTGTTTAGAACCCATAATCACATGTTTAGGAGGATACGCTGATAACGGAAATCAAAATTGGAGATAAGATGGAGATCCCGGCGGATAACGAGTTTCATCCAGAAAGAGGACACTTCGGCAAATGCGTGTGGATAAGCGAAGACGGAAAAACTGTAGCGATAAAATGCGAAAGGCTCCACAATCACAAAGACACTGTTTTCATGGTGAGAATCAATTCTAAGAAATGAGCGATACGGGCAAGATGGAAGATCTTGGGCTAATTATTTTTCACATCTAGGAAAACTAACATGACATGATGAATGTGAAGAATCTAGCGGCATTCTCTATAACGACTGTTTCGCTTATGTTTCCTTAATATCTCGTTAATTCCATCTATACCCAAAAGAGAACGTGTGCATATAGCTGTAGAGCAGCGTGTTGAACAGGAATGCTTAAGAAAATCAAGGTTGTCCCGCTAGCCGAGGAGAGTTTCGGCGTAAGATCCATGTGCACCTACATAGAAACCTCGGATGTAACGATTCTCTTAGACGCTGGAGCATCATTAGCCCCAAACAGATTTGGATATCCTCCACATCCACTGGAATACCAAGCCATAGCGGAATGCCGCGAAAGAATATCCAAAGCGGCGGAAAAAGCCGACATCGTAACCATAAGCCACTATCACTTTGACCATCACACAACCTCCTACACCGACTGGTTCTGCAACTGGTCTTCTGCAGAAGTTGCCAAGAAAATCTACGAAGGAAAGCTAGTCCTCGTCAAGAGTTATCGTTCCATGGTCAACTTCAGCCAAAGACGTCGAGGATGGATGTTCAAGAAAACCGGGGGCAGCTACGCGGAAAAGCTGGAGATAGCTGACAGCAAGACCTTCGAGTTTGGAGACACAAAGCTAAAGTTTTCGGACCCCGTCTTCCACGGACCTGAAAACTCGGGGCTAGGCTGGATTCTGATGATCACCATAGAACATAATGATGAAAGGGTTTTGTTCGCATCCGATGTTCAGGGACCCATGTACGACCCCACTCTAGACATTATCCTCGCCGAAAAACCTCAACTAGTCATCATGGGCGGACCTCCAACCTACCTAGCGGGATTCAGAGTAAAAGAGGAACACATAAAGCAGGGAATGCAAAACCTGGAAGGCCTAGCTAAGAAGGTGCCAACAACCATTTTGGAACACCACACCCTTCGAGACGAGAAATGGAGAAATCTCTCTCAGCCAATATTTGACGCCGCGTCGGAAATAGGTCACAAAGTTGTTACAGCGGCGGAATTTACAGGTAAAGAAAACAACTTGCTGGAGTTTCGCCGGAGACAACTCTTTGAAATGGAACCGCCAAGTCCAGAGTTTGAGAAGTGGATGAAACTGCCGCAACAGAAAAGAAAACTGATTAGGCCACCAGTCTAATCGGCTTTTTCTTTAACAAGCATCCTACGGAATTTCCTAGCGTCGTTACAGTCGGATTTAAGACGCCGCAGTTCCTCTGCTTCCATCTCAAGCTTGGCAATTTTCCTTCGAATTTCTTGAAGTTTGGCGCTCATCATCGACTCCAACGGAAAATACGAGTTCATGATAAAAAATGGTTATGAAATGCAAATATAGATTCAAAATCAGTTTTTAAAATTCATAATCCATTTTAGTAGAATAGATCAATTCGAGCTTCAGTGATGTTCTAATGCTCTCACGAGTCAAGGAACTGAAGAAGCTTCCACAATTGGAAGAATTAAAGAAACTTGAGGCGCCCAGTAAACGGAAAAAAATACGTGGAGGTCTAAAGCGTAGAGGTATAACCATTGACTACCATGAATGCAAACAGGCTATTCCTATACCAAATGAAGTCTATTGTGGGCTATGGAAGGAGACTGTAAGCGAGAGTTTGTGTAAGTCTTGTCCTTACTTCGATCGGGAACCTTTAGAATACAAGTTGTTTAGGAGAAGATGAAACAGGAAGGTGAAAAGATGGAGTGCCCCAATTGTAAGGGAGAAATCGTTAAGGACAAACAGAATAACGAAGGCAATTTTTATCATTGCAAAAAATGTGGAACCACAGTTTATCGACGGAAAGTTTGATGAGGGAATGCGAAAATGGATGAACTGTTAACCCCAATAGTGTATGTATTGGCAATAGGCGGTGTCGCCGGCTACTTCATAGGATACTTGATCAAGAAGCTTTCGCATCTGGCCTTAACTATCGGAGTTTTCGCCTTTTTGCTCATATACATGGTCTATACAAAGGCCATCGACTTGAATCTGGATGAACTAGTTGCGACTATAACAAAATTCGCCAACGTTCTTGGTCCCTTAGGGTTTGCAACTTTGGCGTCCAGCGCGCCCTTTGTAGGCAGTTTTGTCGTCGGCCTTGTTCTTGGCTTGAGAAGAGGCTAACCATCTCTATTCTTTTAGGTGCCTGATTAGTTTTGGCATGAGCTCAGTTCCATGCGGTAAAATCCCTAGTTCTCCCTTTTTACATTCTTTTTCGGAGAATCTTTGAACCTTATCAGCTTGGATTTTGTTGCCTGATAGGAGGAGAGGCACGGGGTCGTCGCTGTGGGCTTTTAGTTTGCATGGTGTTGAATGGTCTGCTGTGACGCATATGACATGGTCTTCGAGGTTTATTTCTTGCAGCATTTTTCCGACGAAGTGTTTATCAACGGTGGCGATGAGGTTGGTTTTGAGGTTAAAGTTTCCGTCATGTCCTGGTTCATCTGGACCTTTGATGTGTATGTAAAAGCAGTCGCAGAGGGGCAGAGTTTCAAGAAGTTTTTCCACTCTTAGTTTGCAGTCTTTCTCAAGGTTTTTGGATGGTGGGGGAAGGTCTACCATGTGCATGCCTGCTAGTTTGGATATTCCTCTTTCAACAGGCATGTCGGCGAGGCAGACGAAGCTGAAGCCATATTGTTGGTCGAGGTGGGGGAATCTTGGTAGGCGGTGGCCGGCGTCTCTGGTGAGGATGACGTTTGCTTTTAGCTTTCTTTCTTTGACGCGTTTTTTGTTCACCTCTTGTTGGTCTAGAATTGTTATGGTTTTCTGGGTGAATTCGTTGACGAGGCTCGCCGAAATTTTTGCCTCTTCTGTCTTGTCCAAAGGTTTGCATTTTTTTAGGATCATTTTTGCTTCGGGTTCTGCTACGCCGATGCCTTGGATTCTAGTGTAGGCTGGGTCTGTGTTGGTGATGTTGCCTGAGAGTTTTTTCTCCTTGCTTCTTATTATTAGGGCTCCTCTGTGGCTTAGGGTGTTTTTGAATTGGAAACTGGCTGGGTGAGATTCTAATTTTATTTGCTCGTTTATTGCTTTGGCTAGTTCTGTGGCTTCTTCTGTGGTTAGGCTTCTCCCCACCCTTCTGTCTATGATGGTTTTATTTGGGCCTAGGGTGGCGAAGTTGCATCTTAGAGCTAGGTCGCCGTCTTTCATGGTTAGGCCTGCGCCGAGGGCTTCGAAGACTCCCCTACTTGCATAGTATTTGAAAGGGTTGTAGCCTAATATGGAGACGACGGCTACGTCGCTTTCAGGCGCTACACCTTTGCCAACCGTGTACATGAGTCCTGTTTTTCCTGTTTTGGCGAGAAAATCCATGTTAGGGGTATCAGCCGCCTCAAGAGGGGTCTTGTTTCCTAATTCTTCGATTGGGAGGTCACCCATGCCGTCTATAACCACGTAAATCAACTTCAAAGGTAACGCTCTCCAACGTCAATTGTAAATAACAACTCCCATTTAAATCAGAACTGCAATGCCAGCATGCGCACGCAACATTCTTCAAATTCTTGTTCTATCCAAAGATTTAACAGATCTTGTCACTTTTACGTTGTAAGTTTTTCATAGTCTGGCCTTCAAGCGTCAAACTAAAGATAATCCAATTTCATGTCCCCATCATCAAAAGCTTTCTGAAGCTCCAAGCCCACCTTGAAGTAAGAAAGATAGGTAGCGATAGTGCGCTCTGGAACGCCAATATTGTCTGAAAGAACTGAAAAGCCTGCACTACGCTGCAAAATCGCGGATAAGACTTCCTTGTCCATTTGCTTTGCTTGATCCACAGTGTAGTTTGCCTTCTCATTGATGTTCACTACGCCTGTGGCATAGGCCCACATCCTCTCTTGTGGCGTCAGTTCTTTTCTATGTGCATCATCTGTCAATTGCCGTTCAAACCTTTCTTTCTGTGTTAAGTTTATCTTTCTCCTGATTGGAACCTTAACACCGGCTTTTTTTGCTGCCCTCCAACGCCTTTCACCTAGAATAATCACATTGTTCTCGTCCACTTCAATGGGGACAATAACTCCTTGAGCCTTGTAGGATTCAGCTAAGGCTTAAATTTCCTCTTCGTTGAACACTTTCCGAGGTTGATTAGGGTCAGGTTTTAGCTCTGACGGGTCCACTAGGTTCTCACTCATTTGCCTTCAACTCCTTCTCTCTTTTCTCCTAGCTCCATCTTCAAAAGAGTTTCTATGAGTGCCTTCATATTTATCCCATTTTCTATTGCATATATTCGGACTTTCTTCCAAGAGCGAGCAATTCTGCATCGAATCGAAAACTGGTTACGACAAATCTGTTCATCATTGCGGCATGCCTGGTCATAATGCGCCCTTGGATACCTTCTCCTTTTTATGATATTTAGAACTTTCTTTTTTGTTATCGGGTAGTAACACCTAGATATTGCGTGTATTCGCACCTGCTTTATTCCATGGTTTTCGACATTTAGACGTGGATCCTCAAGAAGGAAATTTTCCAGGAGAATTCTTTTGTTTGCCATTTCTCATGTCGGAATGTCCAAAACTACTTTTGATTTTGATTTCGTTCATGTCAAGCACTTTTGTCTTCCAGTATTCCCAACTGGAACGCCGACCTCTGCCTTCGCGCGCGGAGATTCTCCTAGCATTTATTCGCATGGAGTTGCGTGTGGCCTTTGCTTTTGAAAACTGCGGAAACAAGGGATGAAAGTTTTATAAACAAAGTCATCTGAAAACGCTAGCTAAGGTGAAGAAGAGTGATTCCGATATCAATAGGACAAATCGACTGGGGTTTGGGGTTCGCTGGCCTTATTTGTCTTATACCGATAGTCTGGTTCATCATAGCTATCCTCCTCTGTATTTGGGTATACAGAGACGCGGAATCCAGAGGAATGAGCGGTGCGTTATGGCTTATTATTGTTATCATCACTGGCATCATCGGGTTGATCGTATACCTCGTTGTTAGAAAAGAAAAGCAAAGTCCTGCTGCTGCGCCAGTAACAAGAGTCTGCACGAGCTGTGGTCGAGTGGTCTCTGAAGGAGTGAAATTCTGTCCACACTGCGGGAAAGAGATTCCAGAATAGAATGTAAAGCCGGCGAAGTTGATAACTACGGTTAACATTACAAGCGTTTTGATAGTGAGATAAATCAACACCAACCACGCGTGACCGTATCATGTCTTATATCGAAAAAACACTTGTTTACATTTTCAATTCTATTGGCCACCTAGTCTGTCATCAGCTACCGGAACGTACACTCTGGATCGGCGGTCGTTATCTTCCTGTGTGCGCCAGATGCACTGGTGCATATCTCGGTTTCTACATAGGCTATCTCCTATTGCCCATGCGCAAAAAGGAAGCATGCGGACCGCCCAACCTATGGATCACGCTATTCATGGTAGCGCCAATGATACTCGATGCAGGAACTCAAATTGTTGGCCTCAGAACAAGCACAAACGAGCTTAGGCTAGTGACTGGACTGTTGTTTGGAGTGGCTTTAGCCCCATTCTTGGTATATTCGCTCGCACAGATTCCAACCATCAAAAGACTTCCGATTCTACGAAACTTCCTTCCCAAAAGAGTTGCGCTTGATGATAAGAATCCTTGGCTTAGCCGTCAAGCTCTCGGTTTCGGTTTGATGATCGCCTTAGCTCTATTCTTCCTTATCAATTCTATCGTGGGCTCCACCAATAACCTTTTTTACTGGTTGTTAAGCCCCCTCACCATCTTCTCTGTCATTCTACACATTTTCATTTTGCCGATTTTTCTAGTGATTTCGCTCATAGCATATCTGAAAAAGCGATTCAATACTTAGCGCGTGTATACTCTGCGTCCTTCGCAGGCTACCAAAACGTTTAATAACGTTCATTATATAAAATAACATAAGATGATATAAAATGGCCCACAAAGTGAGAACCACGATCTATCTACCCAAAGAAATTTTGATCGAAGCTCAAGAATTAGGCTTGAATGTCTCCAAGACTTGCGAAATAGCTCTCAAACAAGCAATAGAACAACTGAGACCGCTTTATGTCAAGAATAAGCACGGAAATTGCCCAGATACCCATCATCATAATGATGTTGGTGCGGCCGCCGGGATTCGAACCCGGGTAGTCGGCTCGGGAAGCCGAAGTCCTAACCAGGTTTTCCAACTAGCGCTGTTTTGCACTAGTCTCTAGACTACGGCCGCCATAAATCTCCTAGCCCAGCTACAATTTAAATCTCTTATGCCTTCAATAGAAGTCAAATAATTCTGGGATGGACGTAGCCTCATTCTGCTATTAGAATCCAAATAGGTCACGATCAGCGTTAGACTTTCGGGAGAAGAATAAGTTTAACACTTAACACATATTACCATGTCTAAGAGTGAACTCAAACAAAGGAGCCTAAACAATTTGACAAAAATCCATTTCTGGCAAGGAAACCAAGCCTGTGCAGAAGCAGCCATAACAGCTGGATGCAGATTCTTCGCTGGATACCCAATCACTCCAGCTAGCGAAATCGCCGAACACCTCGCCCTGAGACTACCCCCAGAAGGCG
>Ga0224511_10004353_pt1 | contig 10669 bp, 5 predicted proteins | sample SF_May12_sed_USG_2_FD_169988 | JGI IMG/M metagenome (GOLD analysis project Ga0224511, IMG submission 169988) | Sediment microbial communities from San Francisco Bay, California, United States - SF_May12_sed_USGS_8_1 | ecosystem: Environmental > Aquatic > Marine > Sediment | place: USA... | reverse complement strand
TGCTAGATCCCTACGACGTCCCGTTTGACATAAAACCATTTAAAACGGCGTTAAAACGTTTACACTACGTAAATAACGTTCATAAAGTTGTCAGCTCGCCATTATAAACTAGCGCCTGTCAAGGCGACCAATCAATATTGGGAGTTAAAATGTAAAATGTTTAAAATTTCGTACGAATAATTAATGTTGGATGGTGAATGATCTATGTATTAAGGTGCGCGCGCCACCTGCGGTGCCGTGTTTATTGCCATTGAAGTCAAATTAGCATAAAGCTTTAAGACGCTCAAGGTGCGTCGAGGAGATGTTATAATACTATTATTCAGTTATATGTTAAGGAGCATGTGTTTATGCTTTCTTAAGGTATGACAGAAATTGTCTGTATTAAACGTCTAAAGAAGACTATGCTAGTCAATTTTGTAATTATCGTATAAAAAATCGAAAAATACTGAGTATATTACAGGAGACTGCAGAAATATGTATAGTACTAAATTTCTAATCCTCTCCACGTCCAACCTGATTTTAATTCATTTCAAACTGTATCCTTAACTAATTATTATCTAATTCAAATTAATTTCAATAGACAAGATTAAATATATTTGTATTTTATATATTTAAATGTGAAAATATTTAACTTATACTTGTAGAGTCTACATGAGTATCACACTATTTAAATTTAAAATGCCTTTAACCAAATTCCTCGTATTTTTTATTTTATTTAACACGTTTAATTTTTTGTATACTAACGACAGTGTTATTATACTGACATCAGTTATTTTATATTTTATTAATGTGTTCCGTCTCTAAAGGCGCTTTAAGCTAGTTATAAATCAAAATAACCTACGTGGTAAATATCACTACTGATAGTTTTGTACATCTTCTGATCTAGACACCATTCGTAGATGTTTTAGAATATTTGTGAAAATTTCGAATATGAAGATTTTCATTGTTTCACTATCATGTTGAAAACAAAGACAATGACAGATGTGTTTAACAAATTTAATAACAAAATTATGCCAAATAAAACAATAATTGTTATTTTAATCTTCAAACTAATCTGACTTTATTATAATAATATATTTTTTCTGCGTAATTTCATTACACAATTTGAAAATTTAAAGCACTATTTAAACGTTTATATACACAATGTTATATATAGCACATAATTATAAAACTCATTTAACACATAATTTTAAGAATAAAATATTGTAGTTGATAAATAATCGTCTTAATTTACGTTTATAATATCACAATAATATCGAGAACGATTCTATGTCATTAATCCTCATATTAAGGCACTGCAGCGGAACCTATTCTGCTACCGTACACACTGTAAGGCGAATAGTAAGGTCCAAGAGAGGAAATAGACGGGGCCCCGGGGAGGGACGGGGGACCCCCGGGAACTGATGACTTGTAGGGGTGGTACCGACTCGAGAGTGAGCTTCCGCCGAGCGGGCTAAGGCTTGTGGGATACATACGCCTCAACGTCTCCGGGCTGATGCTACTTCCGGTTCCAAGATACCCCGGAAGGCCAGGAAGATCACCCGGAGTTGGAATAGAAAGTCCCAGAGATCCGTAAGCACTAAGAGCGGACTCGCCACCCGCCGTATGGGTCCGGAGGTGTTGTAATAGCTCCTCTGATGAGTTGAACCGCTTCCCGCAGTATTCGTTCCCCACCATCCAGTTACACACGTGTTGCTGTCCTTGTTGACTTAGAAGATTTTGAGCATAAAGCGAATGGAGATGAGAAAGTCCGAGTGAAGCCGATGATGGCACACCAAATGTTGAGTGAATGGGATTTGAACCTGGTATTCCAAACAGTCCCTGGAGCGCCTTTTCGTGTGAGCATTGGGCACAGCCAGGGGTGGTGCACTGAGACAGGTGTGAACTGGTGGGTACACCGGATGATAAACAGTTCGTACAGTATGGGTCCTTGCAAGCGGAAACGCCACTGGGGGCACGCATCCGGCTGGCGTACTGCATGTACTGTGACAGAGAACTTGACTTCAGAGCAGCCTGGTGGGCCGCGAGAGCATGAGCCGAAGCGAGACTGTAGCTACTAGCTCCTGGAATGCCATACGGGTACCCGGCTGCCGCCAAAGCTTCAGCCGAATGCTGAAGACCACCAGGTCCGTATTGCAGACTAGGGTATCCCATGTGTCCGTAGGGTAACCCTGGATACATTGGGTGCGAGTGTTTGCTCTCGTATCCATGAGGACTGTCACGCCTCACTGGAGATTCAGAGCGGTGGTGCTTAGGGGGTGGAGAACACTTGGAATCACGAATGTCTCTTAATTTGTCACTCTGTTTTGGCGGAGGACTCGGTCTGTCACCCGACTTTGTCCCGGATAGCCCACTTGAGGAGCTATTTGACAAAGGTCGAGATGGCTTCTGGTGCGATTTGCGCTCGTTATCGACTGATATCCGGCCATCAGAGCTACGCGGATTCTCTTCTCGACATTTGTCCGGTTTAGGGCTTGATGTTGAGATAGGATAAAAGTTCGTTATGTCCTTCGAAGTGTTGTTTGAGTTCGATTTCTGGCTGTCGCGAGACACTCGCCCGTCAATATCACGTGTTGGACTCGATTTTGAGTCCTTGTCTGCGCTACCCGGCTTTTGTGGGCTCTCTTTCTTCTCTATAGGGGGAATGATGGGTTTAGATGGTGGGTCCTTTCCTATGCTGCTGCATGTCTGTGCCAACAGCGCCAACGGACTGTTCTTTGCGTCCAACTGAAAGTATAGCAATAACACAATATAACAAGACTGCCAATATCAATTATTGTTCTAACAAGCTAGACATAATGTAACAAAACTGCCAGTTTCAATTAGTGTTCTCTACAGCAAAACTTAATAAAACAAGACTGCCAATAACAATAATTGTTCTTTATCATTCTGCTTATTAATAATCGTTCTATGGATGAGACCTTGTCAATTCTGTTCCGTACCACGAGTCTATCATTTATTGAATTTCATCGTAGAGACTTGCTTCCATAATATGGCATTCTATTTCTCCGCGAATATCGAGAATCTAATTTCTGTCTAATTTGTTTGGACTCGGAGCATAAGTAGGTATTGATTGTAATGTCGCGTTTCCTCCCAATATTGTTAATTCTGGGGAAAATACAAGCGAGTCTGTTGCTATCGTTAAATGGGTGACTAGCGGATGGAAGACGCAAGTCGCGGAGTATCACTCTGTTTGTCAATTACACTGGTGTGAAATCGTATATATTTAATTTGGTAGATTGGTAATTGTAAAGCAAAATAGGTTTCAAAAACCGTCAACATTTTTTTTTAGAATTTTTTAAGTTATTTCCTTCTGGATGACTCCTATTCGCTTAATTGTCATAAAAAAGAAACAAAGAAACACATCGGCACTGGCAACAACATCATTATGAGCAGTAAAATGTTGTGAACAGGATTTTAAAAAACGTAAATCAAATGCGTGTTTAAAGACGTACCGTTGTGGGGAGCGGCTGCAAGTAGTCCGGCGGCAGATACTGGGAGGCCGACGCCGGAAGTAGCTTAGATGAGTCGTACCGGTCCATTACCGGCATGCCGTGAAACAGTGTATGTCCGTAGCACAAAATTCACCTGAAAATATCCGCCTTGTACGCACACAATCCACCTCTGTAATGATTCACTTCGCGCAACAAAAATGGCGTTATGTTTAAACCGCTGACAACTTTGATAGAAGTTATGTATCACCACGACAGTAGCGGCTGTCAATCAATTTACAGCCTTCTTTCTTCAACGATTTCCCCCTCTCAACCGCCCATATAGTCGCAATTTTAAACACTCAAAGCCGTTCATTACACGAATAATACAGGAAAGATATGTTTCCGACAGCTTGACAACTGATATGTTACAATGCGTCTGATTGGACGAGATCTTCCAATACAAGTTTATAGAGGGCGTTGCAGAAGGCGGGATATCTAAGCCAATCACGACGTAGCTTACTAGCCGTTAGGTTTATGTCAGCCATGTTTTATCAGGGACTATCAATCTTTCCAAATGCTCCTCTGTCAATCAAAACTAATTTATAATGCGATGGCTTGACGGAAGATGTTGTTATTTTGAAAAACAGAGATAAATCTCTAATTGACAATGCCAGACAACTGGCTGTGGTATAAAGTGTGGTAATTGAGTATGACTAAGGATAACCTTCAAAGTATATTAACATTGTTTTCAAATAATTGCTTATTTTGTTTCAGGTATTATCTTGCCAACAAGACGAGAAAGGAACAACCAGACCACCGGACCCATAATCAGCCACCCAGTTTACTCAGAGCCTGTGAGTACCATAAAACTTTAACCGTGTACCATAAGTATTCAATTAAAATTCCCTTTGAAATACCAATGTAAATATATGGTCAATTTAAACGAATTTTCTATTTAATTCTCTGATTAAGTTGAGCGGAGGGAACATTAATGCCCATACATTTGATTATAACCAGGTTGCTAGAGTGGTCTGGATCGTAAATTATCATTTAACAAACAAGGCCGAGCGGGCGCTATGTTGTATAGAAGCGAACCGTATCAATCAATCTGTTTAATGTTAAGGTGTTTATGTGAAGATTAAGATTGACGTGCCGAAAGGCTTCCTGTCTTATGTTTGACAGATTGAACAATTAAGCGGCAACTTCAAAAGAAAATGGCAATATTTTTATCTGCTATGGTAAATACCACGCGAAACCCAACCCCACGAGAGTCCAACAAACAATCCTCTACTACACGGGTATGCTGTAATGGGCGTCTAAAATGGGTTTGGGTTACAAAAACATGGCGAAAGATAAAAACCAACTCATTTTGGTAAGATAGTTGCCCCGTCTGCAACAATAGCTAATGGCTTTTGCGGCATTGTTCATTGACCAGCATAGCAATTTATGACTAGCTAGATGATCTGTGGTGCCATTATTTTGGTTTTGGTATCGTGTGTCCCACGATTAAAATCTTTATCTGTAATGAATTCTGTTAATGTTCTTTACTTGTCATCTTCGCATTCTTATATTTGTTTGCCCCGTCTGATTGTTTTAAAACACGTTTGTCATTTGGCCGATACAATAGATGACCCTTACATGGCAATTTTCTTGATTATTTAAATCGGCGCCTTGAACTGAGTTAGATCTTATAAGTTAAAATACTAGTACCGTACTCACATATTGACAAATGAAGTAACGTCAAATGTTAAAATACTAGCACCGTACCACCATATTGTGTTACGCACCCACAGCACCGTGTATGTCCGCTAAAAAGTATTCGCCATGGGTAGTTTTATTATGAAATATTGTTTAGTTTAATACAAAAATATTGTCCACAAATACATTTTTATATATAACGGATTAACACCGCACACTTAACATGATTTTATATACATAATTATTAGAATATAATAATACTAATTTTATGCTGGTTTATAATTTGGTTTTACCGTTACAATTTATTATGATAATTAAGGCATTTGGTCGCAGGTAAAATTATTTCATTTTTCTTTTTAGTGACTTTAGACCATTCGGGTTGGTTGAATGTTTGGTATAAATTTGATTCGTTCACTTTGTTGATTTAAGTCACGTAAAATCAACGATTACTTATTTTCTTATTTATTGAAAACAGGACAACTAATCGTCAACATTGGCAGCAAATGATGTCACTGTTGATTGAGAAGCGACCTATTTGAAGACGTGTGACACATTTCTTGAATCATTACACAATTAAGCAAAATATTTTAGAAATGGAATTTCATCCTTTAACCCTTAGGGGGAGGAGCATCGATTCCAAAATGATGTTGTCCGACTCGTTTTTTTATTTGTTAAAATTGCAAAAATCAATCAGTGTGGTCCGATTCGAGCTACGTTCCTGAGTGTACCATAGAGCTGTGTCCCAAGACTCTAAAGCTAATCCAGCTCACTTTATGAATAATTTCACGACCTCTGCACTTGGAGATAATCGATTAAACATGCCTGTCAGCCCCTGTCCCTCGTGGTTAACCGGTCGGAATAAGGCAATGTGGAATTTAATAAGGCGAGCAGCGGAGGGCTTTGTCAAGTAAATAGAATAAATTTGAGTGAGCTGAAAAGCAATAAGTCATTGATTGACATGCACAACAGGGCGCCTGAACATGAGCGGTTCCCCGTGCATGTATCTGCCAGGCCGGTGTCGCGGATCAGCGCCGTCCGCCTGTGGCGCTCCGTGTTTCCTGTCAGCGTGATCAGCTATCATCAGCGTGATCAAAGCGCGCTTCAAGACGCTTGACGGCCGCTTGCACAACTTTAAGCTTACGAAGCACCGGTGTTGCCACTCGAAGAGACGGTTGCTGGTTGTGTGCCTCTCCAGAACACACGAAACCAACTGTGTACAAACATTCGTCGACAACCTCACGTCAATATGATATTTTGTTTCTGTCCACAGGTGAAGCCTTTTGATATCTCAACCGACTGTATCCCGCTATGTCTTCATAATTGATATTTTCAAATGCATGTTATCATAAGCATGCAAGCTAATGCTCTGGTTCTTTGGCCTATAGAGACGTGTCGATCGTGTTTTGTTGTGAGTCTGAAACTCTGAATGGTAAATAACACAGTTTTTATTTAAACTAAATAAAGGCGTGAATTATCGACATACAACACTGTGCGTTTATGTTCTATGACGTTTAAAACACGTGTTAAATGTTGTGGTTACAAATATTGCATGTAAACAGAACACGAAATAAAGAGGTAAACGATCATACAGGTCGTATCAATATCTATATATAAAATGTCAATGTCGCGAAAGCGATTTCCCCCGTTATTTACATATGTTAAAAGAAACGACAGTCAAACAAAATACGTGTTTTAACCGTATTTTGTTGTCATCTCCATAAACTTTCATCGTGAAGTAATTTAAGGGACATAAATGAAATATAATGATTTTATACCAATAAGTGGCTTTATTTTCAACATAAACTGCGTATAAATTGTATGTTGAGAACGCAATTCACCCTTAAACCTTGCATAATTAATATAAATACGATGAAAGAAAAGTTTTAATAAGCCACTTGGTTACCTACACAAAGAACAAATCTGACGCCACGATTTTGTGACCCAAAGGACATCATGTTGTGTATTTAACACTGCCTTTTATTAACACGACAACAATCTCATTCAAACAGCACAACTTCTTTAATCATAGCTTAAATTGTGTAACTAATCTCAAAAACAGAATTAGCCTGGTTTGTGAAAGTCCCTTCATCCCCAGCCATTAGGGTGATGCTGGATGTTTGTTTGAAGGACCTGGTTGTCATGTTCCCAAACACAGCATTGTAATCTAGCTGAGATGTGTAACCAAACTATTTTTCGCCCCATTATAATTATAGACGTGTAATATTATCATTTATTCTCGCAGCTGTCACTCTAAATTAGCAAACATGAATCTCCTGTCTCCAAAACACAATCTATCAAGCCAAACTCTCTTTGAAGGGGACTTATATTTTGCAGAATTACTAATACATGTCTAAACCTATGTTTACTCTTTAAGCCTTTGAAGTACGTCGACTATAAAGAAACCGCATATATACACAGAGATCAAAAATCCATTTTCTCGGGTGAAAAGTTTCTTGAATCTGCGCACAAAAGATATCCGGAGTAGTGACTGTGTGCTTACCGCTCCTCGCCCACCCTGAATGTGTATCTTAGCCTGAAAAACACATTAAGAAGCCAATCAATCAAGATCAAAGGGACACTAGAATCTGTCAATCATTCGTGTAAACAGCTTCCAGAGGTTTTAAATGGCGATCTTTCATCAAGTACTTCTGGTATTGTTGTGCAAGAGGATATGATTTTCACCCATTCTTTATTACCATTGAATGTCAGAATATAAAACCTGATGATTGATTGGCGCAAACCACCGAAGCCATAAGCGATATGTCCGTTGACAAAGAAGCCTTATAGAGTATCTCTTTACATATCATCTTCAATGAAAAGGACTCGTTTACATGTCATCATAAACTGGGATTTATAGCGGGAAAAGTGTCCGTAGAATCTGAACTACGTACCAAAGGCGTAGGAATCCTAACCGAAAGTAGTTCCAAGTTTTTTAATGATAATAACACGAAATTTATGGCACTCAGGCATATCAACCCTACTTTGCTATACTTTAATATTGTCGAGACGGATTTCAAAATGTCTAATATAACAGTCATTTTTCATCTTGAGCGTACACCGAGCTGTCATTTATGTTGTTCCTAACCTCTTGAATACGACATTGAAAGCCTAAAACCTATTTACCTCGCATCAATCACGCAAAGCTCTCACAGAGTTGGGGCTTTGATGTTGATAAAAACTGTCAAAAGTCGAAATGTATTAGCCTGAATGTTATCAGGGCTTCATTTTAACCGCCCGTTCGTAGTTCTACACATTCAATTAAAACACAAATGATAGAAGACATACAAGTGCCATTTGGAATCTAACACTCTTGGCGTAGTATGGGTGTACATGAACACGTGCGTCATTTTGTTTCAGCGTTTTGTAATTGCTTGTTTACGAGAAATATTTTGTACCAAGAATAAAAGATCGCATTTAAAAAGCGTGTTTTACCATTATTTGTGCATTTGATTGAATCTATTACTGGTTACAAAATTATCATTATTTTTCTTGTAGGTACATTGTCGTGTACACCGGTATAACTGACATTTGTAAATGCTCTGCTATGAATGACAGGAATGAACTAGTGTTCGAGCGAATAAAAACCGAAAATACAGATCGTAAACAATGACAAAAATTGCTGAACATCATACGAACTGAAACTTTAACAATTTGATTGAAAGCATTTAAACTTTTTATGTAAAAAATAGTCGTTCACCATCGTCCAAAATAAATACGATTTATATTTAATAATCGCCTAGCCTTTCCTTCGCGGAACTTGTTTGCGGATTCACCTTTTCCTAAAATGGTTATGCGTTTCGCTCGCTCTCGCCAACAATGATTTTTTTTATTTGTGAAATTGTCATGCTTCGTGTTGAAAACTGCATGTTTTATGTCCTAAATTTAAAGCCTGAGTACCAAAAGACTGCGCACTGCTAACCGGTCCTTTGCGTACTGCACAGCCTTAACACATAATGAATACAGCGTAACAAGAAGGGTGGGGGTCACCCTCATAAATGTTGTAGACTAAAAGTGCAACCAATAAGGTATAGATGCATGAATAGACAACTTATCCTGACAGGCCAATAAACTCTAAAGCTCCCTATCTGTATAAATCAAACATAAACTATCAATATCTTTTAAATCAAAGGAGAACAATGATTTTACATTAACGAAGCTTTAATTTAACATGACAGTAAGACCTTAATGGGAATAACACTTTACAAAATTAATACTTTAATCCCTAGTTTTTGTCACGGTGTATATCCATCAAAAGTACATGATTTACGTAGTTATTAACATTTATTAAAGTTCACAGACCGACGAACAGTTGCGTTAAATAGCAAAAATATGAAAACAACAATTATTAATAATAAGGACCAGTTGTATGGAGGGTATGGATAAAAACACTTATGCAAAGCATTTATGGCTTTAAAATGGAAAGTTATAAATAACTGATTCAATCTGTTCCATCCAATCACTAAGTCGTAGGTCGCACGTTTACATATTGGTACATATTGGTACATATTGGTACACCGAAGAGCCAACGCACTTTTGCAGTGTTTCGCACTGGTATTTGCGTTTATTTGTCGACGCACTTGGATGTTTCCATCGAATGCCTTAGCAGATTGTTGTGTTGTGTTAGTGGCCCGTACTACAATGCCCGTCACACGCGGCACACTTGGTTCTTTTACGTGCCCAGTGTAAATTACATATCCACTAAGTATTTCTCCTTGTATGAAGCACTACGAAATGTGTGTATGCGAACGATATTTTATACTACTAGTAATACTTTGTTTCTAAAGCCTCAGTGTATTCAAATAGGTAGCACCTCGCTGACAAACTAAAAGGTCCCACAATGACTGCAGTTGGTTGGTTGGTTTTTATTTTACACGGATCTAACACTGATTAGGTCGATTGACGGCGGTAAACCCACATAACCAGCGTTTCTGGATTCTCTAATACACGCGACTGACTGCTTCCTCACTTAAGTCAGTTCCATTTGAATTTTTATGACAAGTAATAATATCATTTACGACTCTGTGTAAGCTATTGTTTCTTTTTGGTCTCAAACGCCTTGCTGCTTGGCACATTATGGCGCCCATATGCATTAGATGTAAGGGTATACAAGAAAGGGACACTTTCGAATTGGAATGGCAAATCGTTTAGTGAAATGAGCCATATATATTTGACTCTTATAACACAATTAATTACAAAAAGGGATATTCCTAAGTATAGGCTGCATGGGGAAATAGCAGCCTCGGTGTTATTGAAGCTGTTCATCAATGGTAATACATGTACAAGATGCCACACCGCTGACGCGGAACTTTTATTTTCAGATGTAAACAACATACAATCTATAATCCCAGGTTTAAGTTTAGTGCGATATGAAAGGTGTCGCCAGACTGCAGATCACCAAGTTTAAATGTACCTAGTGTGGTCAATGTGGTCATTATGTGCCTTTTGTAAAACAAATGCACTTAATGCTGCAATGTGGATTAGCGTCTTGACCATCTGCGTCAATAAAGATTATCGTCCTAATCAGAGAGTTACTACTT
>Ga0224511_10004352_pt1 | contig 10669 bp, 7 predicted proteins | sample SF_May12_sed_USG_2_FD_169988 | JGI IMG/M metagenome (GOLD analysis project Ga0224511, IMG submission 169988) | Sediment microbial communities from San Francisco Bay, California, United States - SF_May12_sed_USGS_8_1 | ecosystem: Environmental > Aquatic > Marine > Sediment | place: USA... | reverse complement strand
TATTGATGTTTCACGTGTATACTGTAGAAATCATTGATTTGAGCTTGGCCTTTTTGCAGCATTGATGTTTTCGATTCTGACGCATTACTTACTCCTTCTGATTTCTGGTATTCCTAAGAAATGCTGGACGGGAGATTTCCTGATGAAAGCGAGGCTATGAAGTCACTAGTGATATCCAAAATAGCAGATTACGAGAACGCACTCTTTCGCGAGTTCTAAAAATAGTAATTAAGCCAATCGGATTGCTCCAGGTCAAGAGGTGTGTCTATCATAACTCGTTCAGTGGTTGTGAAAAATACGTGTTGCTTAATGTGACTGACCCTGTTCTTGGAGCTTGCAGTTGTATCCCTAAATGATAAGGCTAACACCAAATAATACATTATATCTAGTCCTGCTAAATATCTATAAGGACGCTGTAACATGGTCAAACAATATTTTTCATTATTATGTACTTTTATTGATCTTTGAAGTGTTACTATCGAGCGATATTTCATGCGTTCATTGTACAATAAAATAGTTTACTACAACCTAATCGATTTGAGACATGGACTACCTCCTCGGTTGAAGGGCAGAATGAACTGAACAAAGTGCTCAGGGTGAGCTATTGTGACCGGTCTTTGTCTGTCGTCCGTCGTGCATCGTCCGTCCTGCGTCGTCCGTCGTGCTTTGTGCATAAACTTTTTTACTTAAACATCTTCTCATCTGAAACCACTCATTGGATTTTGACCAAACTTCACAGGAATGATCCCTGGATGGTCCCCTACCAAACTTGTTTAAATGGTTCTGATTGGTTGCATAAGTAGGTCACGGGGTCAAAAAGTAGGTTTTCAAAATGCAATTTTCAAAAATGTTCTTGTCTGAAACTACAAGGCCCAGAGCTTTCATATTTGGTATATTGCATCATCTAGAGGTCCTCTACCAAGGTTGTTCAAATTATGCCCCTGGGATCAAAATTGACCCTGCCCCGGTGGTCAAAATTTTACATTGAATTATATAAGGAAAACTGCAAACGACTTCTTCTCTTGAACCACTAATGGGAATCTGATTAAACTCTACAGGAATGGTCCCTGGGTGGTCCCTTACAGAAATAATTCATATGGTTCTGATTGGTTGCATAAGTAGGTCACAGGGTCAAAAATAGGTTTTCAAAATGCAATTTTCAAAAATCTTCTTGTCTGAAACTACAAGGCCCAGAGCTTTCATATTTAGTATATAGCATCATCTAGAAATCCTCTACCAAAGTTGTTCAAATTATGCCCCTGGGGTGAAAATTGACCTTGCCCCGGGGGTCACTATTTTACATTGAATTATATAAGGAAAAGTTCAAACGACATCTTCGCTTGAACCGCTAATGGTAATTTGACCAAACTCTACAGGAATGGTCCCTTAGTGGTCCCCTACCAAAATTGTTTAAATGGTTCTGATTGGTTGCATAAGAAGGTCAGGGGGGTCAAAAAATAGGTTTTCAAAATGCAATTTTCAAAAATCTTCTTGTTTGAAACTACAAGGCCCAGAGCTTTCATATTTGGTATATAGCATCATCTAGAGGTCCTCTACCAAAGTTGTTCAAACTATGCCCCTTGGGTCAAAATTGACCCCCGCCCCTGGGGTCACAATATTACATTGAATTATATGTAAAAGTTTAAACGACATCTTCTCTTGAACCGCTAATGGTAATTTGACCAAACTCTACAGGAATGGTCCCTTAGTGGTCCCCTACCAAAATTGTTCAAATGGTTCTGATTGGTTGCATAAGTAGGTCATGGGGTCAAAAAATAGGTCTTCAAATCGCAATTTTCAAAAATCTTCTTGTCTGAAACTACAAGGCCCAGAGCTTTCATATTTGCTATATAGCATTATCTAGAGGTCCTCTACCAATATTTGGTGGACAACATTAGTGGTCCTCTGTAAATGGCTTCACCTTGACCCTTGACCTTTTCCTCAGGTGAGCGACCTAGAGCCCTTTGTCTGCTCAAAAACTTAGAACCTGTTACGCTTAGGGACACAGTTATTGATGGTTTGTCTGTTCAGTTATTAAAACCCAATAAGGTTAATGGATACCACAATTGGTGTCTTAGTTGGCCATGGCTGATAGATGATCCCTTTTGATGGCTTATCCTTCTGGTGTACAATGCTCCTAACTTTAGTTTGTTAAATATTTCTTTCAATGTACAAATTAAAAAAGTTCCATGTGGAAGTTTGTGAAAGCTTTAACTCATTAATATTGTTTTAAACGTTAAAAACACCAATAAGGTTTTGAGATAAAACATGTGTGCCTTCATAGGAAGCTTTCTATACCATGATTTAAAGTCTTTAACCAAACACTTTTCAAATAACTGTTCAAAATAAAGTTCATTTTTTAAGGATTTTCTTAATGCAGTCAACAAATTTTCAACATACATTACATGTTTTTGATAAATCGTTAGCAGTATCACATACTTTTGTATATAAACCATCACATACTGAAAAACAAAATGTTAAGGGTTTCAATCATAGACATATAAATAGAACAACGTGGCAATTACTTAAATGGTAAAAATGTACATGTATAAATAGCAAATAAACAAATAAATCCAATCGTATTTATGTTCTCTTATATTTCGTAGTAGCATATCATGTTCTCAAGCTGCAACACGAATTAAACAGTTTCTGTAACTCTGTCTCCAGACTTATTGTGTGCACTGTTTTTCTTTTTTTTTAAATAGGACAGTGTCAGTGTATTCAGTTTATGTTGTTATAACATATCTTAAAATTGAGCAACATACTGGTGTAAGTGATTTGTACATACATTTAAGTTAGTAATACATTGTTCATACATGCATTTTTGAAAAAACAATGTTTTTAAAAATAGAACTTCAAAATATTTCAATGGTAACAAAGTATAACTTATTCACTGTAAATACATGGATTTTTACAACTTAAAAAAGTATTATGTATAAAAAACCTTTACTTTGAGCAAAATATGGGCTATTTTGACAATTATGCATAACAAAAAGTCAAGTATCTTTCGAAACAGGGTACCTTTTGGAAATTTAAAAATCCATTTATTTACAGTAAACAAATTATATTTTGTAATCATTGAAATATTTTGATGCTCTTTGTAAAATGATATTTTCAAAGTTGGCCGGGCAGAAATTGTTAGTTAGTGAACCTAGCCCATTACCTTTTATGCCTGATGTTTCGGAAATTTTAGAAACATATATATGTGCTGCACCATGAGAAAACCTGCATTAATGACATACAATGTAATTTTCTGTTTTTACATACCTCATTTATAGTAAACTGCGATGAACAAATGCTGAAAATTTCATGCAGCTATCTTGTATAGTTATTAAGATATGAGCATTTGACTAGGAACACTATTGTGAAATTTTAACGTGACGTCAAAACACCACGGAAAGACAATGACGTCAAAATAATCATTTTCCAGTTTAAATGACGTTCTGAAAATATAAAAGCTAAACACACTCATCACTTCTTTTAACATGTTCTGTGTAAGAATATCCAAAAATATAATCAATTTGTTATTGTTACGAACATTAAATAGCCCTTTCAAGGCAGCAACCCTGCCATTTTCAAAATAACACCTGTTGTGCACGAATGATTACCGTAGCAACAATAGAATGTGGAGAAGCAAATAACCATGAGTTTCGTAATCCCTATAGATTTGGCAGTATGTTAGCAAAACATTAAGTTGATATGAAAACATTGCAAAATCAGTCAATTTTGCATTATAAAAGTTTATTGCTTTAATATTACTGTATGTCATTAATGCAGGTTTTGTTATGGCTCGCAACATATGTTTTAACGAAATTAACACTGGGTGTAATGGGACTGAAAATAACCACACTTTTTCAAAAGCATGTGAACCACATACCCATTGTTAAATTCAAATCCTTTATTATATAACCTTAAGTAGTTGTTCCTGACAATGGAGCATTAAGTTATATTAAATTGTGTTCACATGCATGGGAGTTCTTAAGTTTGATAGGACATGGTTTTGTAATGGAAGGAACGAGGTAAGTGAGAGGTTGTCTCCAGACTTTTGGTGGGCACTGTAAAATTAGTCCAAGCATAACATAAATGTAACACGGCGGTCAGTCTTAACTTGATGGTGAAGATCAAAAGTATCGAGCATTCCAACACCGTTTAATAAATTCTGCTGTTCCAAAAGCTTCCTGCTTTCAGCACTTTCAGTGCTTTGATTTCGAATTGCAGCAATAGCGGAACGTAGAGATTCCATTTTAAAATGAGTTTTCTCTACATGATATTCATTAAAGACTTTTAGATTAAAAGTTAATCGAACACGCCCATCTGTCTTTGGTCTGATGAAAATATTTAAAATACACTCGTCGCACATATCGTCTGTCGCCAATTCAAAAATACCGCATTTTAAAAAACTGATCTAACTCCGATGCTATTAGTTTCCGTTCATATGCCGAAAATGTAAAGGGAGCCGGAACGTGTACTTCCTTTGGCGTGCTTGTTATTTCAACGCTATAGCCTTAAATGGTGTTTAAAATCCATTGATCAGTCGGCATAGTTTCCCACATAGCAATGTTGTCGCCAGTTTTACCAGCTCCAAAATTCAGGGCAGTATTGTTGAATTTTATATGTATGTCACTACTCACGGATATTACGTCCTAATCATCTTGCGTTGTTTGGCTGTTTGATGGTTTCGATAGTGATTTGTCGTATGTGTCGCTTGGTTCCTGTTGTGTCGGGGAGGATGCGAATGTGTTCCGCCCCGGTAGTGCCGATGTTGGAGACTTTGGTGGTTGTTGTTCGCCCCTCCCCGCTTTAATAAAAACGGCTTCTTCGTGGTCATTTTGGTAGATGTAAAGTTTGGTTTTCCCCAAACAACTTTGTAGCTGACGGTTTGTTAGAGCATAGGCTAACGACCGATACTCTGGGAGTAAATCTCGCTTTAATTTTTCCATTCGTAATTCGTTGGACTGCACAATAGCGTGTGCCAGGATTTTGATGGTGTCCCCAGCTAGATCTTTGACCTTATTTGGTACTGTTTCCGATTTTATGGTGTCCATTATTTTTAGAACTGACACCATCGCTTGGCACAGAGAGAACTGAGACCTTTGTATTGCGAAATCAAATGCTTTCGTTTCGCGTTTGAGCTGTCTCCACAAATGCTCTTCTACTTTTGGGACTTAAAGGTTATTGACATGTTGTGACCTTAAATGGTTTTGAGCCAGTGACTTTGCCTTTTATTCTTTAGATTTTGTCCTTAGGAAGGTATCAGCCATATTGGCTAGTTTATTAGATATGTTATCTCTATTTTCTTGCTCATCCTCGAAAAAAAAATCCTTTAAATCTTTCCACGAATTGTCCCCTTCTGAGGGCCCCTAACTGGCATGTTTGCAGGTATGTGTTTACAATGTCCTCAACGTCCGATGTAGAGGAATATCCGTCATCGGCATTATCAGCCTGCCTTGGAGACATCTTGGATCGCTGTTTGAGGTTTCATCCGATTTGCCCGTGATGGAGTCCAGACCCCGTTTCATTGCAATCATAGTGTCACTGATGCTTTGCAGGGACCTGTGCAATGAAACAGCACCGCCCTCATTAGTCGCCGTCGCACTGCCCATAAGGCGAAGCTTTTCGAATATATTGTCGGATGATGTGTTGTCAGTTCCGCCCTGGCCGTCTTATAATTCGGCCTGGAAATTTAAGCTCAGAATCTCAGATGAGAATGGCAGCTAAACAATGTCACAGTCAGTAGACGTATTTACATCTTAGTTGACAATCATAGCATATAGTAAGACATACTATAGATCTTTATAAATAATTTATTTAGTTATTTCAAGAATCTTAAAAAATTGTATTCAATGGTTTCTGACTGAACTTTTGGATTTGTAGTCCAACATATTCCTAGAACGTGGTTTCCATTCTGAGGGATTATATGTAAATCTATAGAAACGTGGTATGCGTTTCTATATTTTTTCGGTTATATATAAAAACCCGAAATTATATATATCCTCGTAAAACGTGATATCCATTTTAAACCGAGGCAATGTGCCTAAATTCCAATATATTCCCAGAACGTGGTATGCATTCTCAGGAAAATGTGAACAATATTGGAATCTATAGAAACGTGGTATTCGTTTCGGTTATTTATAAAAACCAATATTATATGTCCTCGTGAAACGTGATATCCATTTCAAACCAATGAAGGCACAACAGAAGCAATGTGTCTAAATTCAAACATATTTTCAGAACGTGGTTTTCTTTTTAAGGGAAATATGATTTATTATGCATTTCTGCTTATAGAACGTGGTTTCCATTCTAAATAATAAACAGTAAAATAAAGACTCAAAATTTCAGTCAGTATAAATCCATTAACGTTAAATTGTTTTTTATCCTGTTCACAAATTATATAATAATAATTAGACTTACCCTGTCTTCAAATTCCATAATGAATTGAACTTTTTAAGTCCTTTATTAAATCACCAAATTTAACTGTTTCCTTAGAACAAAAGAGCCCCTGTACCTAGCCGCAGAAGCTTCGTTATGAGCTACCTAGCTGAGAGATGCTGCGACCTTAATCTGTGGGGCTCATAAGGGAGTTTATGTGTTTTGATAAAAAAAAAATTAATAGTAGTTGAGTTTTAAAATACATAAATACTTAAATTCGGTAGTAATTTATATTTAGGAGAGTAGAAATAATTGATTGGTTTTGTTAAAATTTTAAACAAATTTTATCTGGTTTATAAACAATTTGAAAACATAATTTGAAACATTTTAGAAGACAGTATCAGTCTATTATTACGACTTTACTAGAATTAGATTATTAGTAAGTATATATATATATATATATAATCTTTAAAGAATCGTTAGTCCTATGTTTAACCCATTTACCAAACATCCTTTTCACTTAATCATTAATGGTGTACTATAGTTTCTGCCTGGTTCCAAACTGAATAACGTTATCCGCATGATTCATTTTCATGTCTGATCATATCTACCGTAGTTTAAACTTTTAAACTCGTTGCTACCCGTAGGCAAACAGTTTTGATACGTACACTTGACCCGTTATCAAGCACCTTATTGTACTGTTCAAAAGCCGTATATAATCGCTGATTGATATTTTACATAAAAGCTTGATTGTTAACCAGGACTTGTCAAGCATAGCGACGGAAAATATGTTCATGGACGGTCCCTCTTACGTAGATCCGGCTTCAACCATCAACCGCGGCAACCCTTCCGGTGATGACGACATCTGGTTGCTGCAGGGGTCCACTCTTTCAACGCAATCGCTGGGTTCGGATGACGGGGCCTACTTGGAGCCGTATATATTGATGGGCGACGCTCCAACGCTACCTGTACCGGAAACAAGGCCCGATTGGCAGCCACCAGATGTGGTGGTACGGGAGACGGTTATCGGTGCTGAGCCTATAAAGAGGCCTCTTCCAAAAGCACCGTCGATTCACACTTTGACGGGAAGTCCTTACGAAATTATTTGTGACGGTGCGATAAATTTGTTACGGTATATAAATAGTATTAAAGGTTTTAAGCAAATGAAATGGCATTCGTTTTTTATAAAGTTTGTTTTTCTTTTTACAAACTAACAAACATGGTACAATTTGTCAAAATGTATCATACAAGACCTGAATATTGTCTTTGCAAGAAAATAGACATTAGCACAATGAACTCGTTTTCTTTAGATCTTGACACCGGCTGTTGCACCGTGACGAGTCTGCAGGTGCGTGTGACGCAGTTCCGGAACCTGATTACGTCACGCGTAGACGTGCGGCAGGTGCTCCCTCATCTCTCTTTCATAGGTATTTGAATTATTATAAAGTAACACTTTTATAAAATGAACACATTTTGCCTTTAAATGCCCACTCTATGGGTCTCAATATATAAGTAAATGTTTCACAATCTCATTGATTGATTAAGCGAGACTTACCTTTGTAGAAGGGAAGGCGAAGGTTGATCCTAATTTCATCCAACTCAACACTCCCTTAGGGCACACACCGATTAAGGACGCAGCATCTGGCAGCTAGATAGCTCATGTTTTAGACTCATTCACGCATGGACAATATTGGCAAGAAATTAATTATAGGGTAGCCGTGGGTGGACGTGTAAGCCCTAAGGGGGTTTAGTGTTGGATGAAATTATGATCAACCTTCGCCTTCCCTTCGACAAAGGTAAGTCTCGCTTAATCAATCAATTTCATCCAAACACATTACTCCCTTATGGGCCCAACATATTTTTTCAAAGAAATTTCTTTACTCAATATTTTGATTCAGATAATAGACAAACTTTTATATGCACAATTACATTGTATTTGTTTGGTACATGTGTATGCCAATCTATAGGTACAGTTTATTTATACAAAAACATATGAGACAATGCTCAAGATAAAACAATAGGCTGCACACAATATGTATTGTCCGAAATAATTGGCTTTTTGTAATTTTTCGCAAAGGTGTTAGCATTGCTCCACCCTGCCGTTCGAATTATGGCTGCCACGGGCGCACCCCTAATATACGCAAATGACGCGGAAGCAGATCATGTACTATGAGTTTTAAAGGTGTCTGTAATGCCAGCCTTAGACATTACAAGTTTTACCCATGGGGACAAAGTTTGTTTCGACATACTTTTGTGCGGTTTTACATTAGAAAACAGGAACTTATCTCCAGTTCGTAGATATTTTGTGCGTTTAAGATATTGTTCGATTCTATCTGTTACAGGGAATGTGTGTAACCAGAGATTTCACGTATTCCCTAACCAAGTAATCCCAGGTGTTTTAGGGAAAACATGCAATCCCTGATTTCGCTAGGAATTACATGAAATCCCTAAAATATTGTTTATTTTTTGCACAAATTCCCTGACTCGATTGCTGATTCAGATCATGTTGATTATAATGCTGAAAAAAGACCTTTAGAAAAAACACAAGACATGTGACATAAGCATAGAAAAATACATAATGAGAATCTATTTGTTACAAAATGAAACGCAATATACAAATAATCGCGATTTTAGCCCTCGATTCGATTCAATTCAATACCACATTTTTTTATATAATTATTTATGTGAAAACGTCGTTCTTTGTCTTTATTCAAATGTGTTTAATTTTATTTAATAAATAAATTATGTAAGTTGTTTTTACTCGTTAACCCTAAAAACTATTGCTTATCATACTGATTTATTTGTCTTGAAAACATTTTATATAATTACGCATAGAGACGTGACCATAACCCCGGTTAGTTTATGTTCATCTGTGTATAAATCAGATAGGTTAAATCTCTTAAAGATGCTACGTCTGTATCTTTTAGGTCAATATTGTTTACATCTTACATTTTAACCATATTAAAGCTGCGAAACCTACTCCTGTAAATATGAGAAACTGCCAAAAATAGTTATTCATGCATGTAAAAATAATACAGAAAAAATGTATTTGGTGAAAATGTCTGGCCCGCAAATTTGTCTTTGTTTATTTACGTTTCGATCCATTGCGCCGAAAAATTTAAATAGCTTAATTACAATCGATACTTTCAGTTGACTCGGTGGTGGCATAAAAGGGAGTAATATATATATACACTACGGCGGCCCGCTAGCTCTTCATTGCTAATTGGACTTATAAACCTGACGTCATAATCTTACTTATCCCCCTTAGTTCTATTTTGCGGGTTCAATTCCCCACAGCGGTGGCTAACTTTTCATTGCGATTTTTCACATTAATATTTCCCGGGACTGGGTGTTTCTCTTTCTATATATATATATAGCTTTATTTCCTCCACTCACTGGAGATATACAATATAAATAATACATATGAACATGAGAAAAGGAGCATAATCAAAATGGCATGCACGGTATATATGAGTAGTAACACAAATGATGAAAACAACAGAACAAAATAACATTTACAACGGAAAGAACAAAGCAATGAGCACATCACATACGTATAAGGAAAACGATAGAAACACATTTACATACAAGCATTAGAAACAAACCTCTAAATCGGTTTGTCATTAGACAAGAAATGTTTTTTGTTTAGATCTAATAAATTGAAGTAGACATGGAATATTTAATGTTACCTTGGTAGCTTACGTATTGTCAATAGATTAATCCTTAATAGACTTAGATCGCAGTTTCAGCGAAAACAAAAATGAAACATCGGGTTAAGGATAAATGCTTAGTTACGCGATATGCAAATGTGTTTAAGCATGGCGTAATGGCTCTGCGTAAGGTTACGCAACTTGTATATCTATTTCTAACAGAGGCTTATAAAAGGAATTCATTTTTTGTATGCCAATAACATTGGCTTGAGGTTACACTTAATACTATAATTGCATTCATATAACAAAAATATCAATGCATAACAGTGATAACATTTAAAGGCCTAGTTTACTCCTTCTTTGTTTGACTCCCCCCCCCATTTTTTAGATCTGTGGATTGATAATTATCATATCAGTCGGTGATCTGTGTATTTGTCCACTCTTCTAATGGTTTGCTCTTTGATGTCTGCAGGGTTTTTTTGAGAGCATTGTTTTTGTAATGATTATCAAGATAATTTGTATAATACCGACCGTACGGATCGCGCGAAGCGCGATCCGTATAACGGTCGGGTTACGGCTAAACACCATGCAGTACACATGTACAAAGGGCACTCAAGTGGACTACTTTTTGCCAAGGGATGCAGCTGAAA